>Ga0247810_10000454_pt1 | contig 45068 bp, 46 predicted proteins | sample UWRJL119311C1_FD_179918 | JGI IMG/M metagenome (GOLD analysis project Ga0247810, IMG submission 179918) | Plant litter microbial communities from Arlington Agricultural Research Station in Wisconsin, United States - UWRJ-L119-311C-1 | ecosystem: Environmental > Terrestrial > Plant litter >...
GGAGGGAGATAGGGGGGAATTGTGAGAAGAGAGTATGGGACGAGACTAATAAAAGTATGGGAGAATGAGCATCCCAAGTGCAAATAGCAATATGGGGCTCCGCTCCGACATTGACGGATCCACCGAGATGGATCCTCGGTGCTGATAATCGAGAATCCCGCCGTATTCTTCCAGGCTATTCCCATTGCGGCTGAGGTTACCGTAACTGTTTACGGCCCCCGTACGATACATTCAAGCTTTGGGGATATTAACTGATATCTGCCACCCAGCTAATTCCACGAAATACCACTTGGCGCAATGCACTTCGGTTGCGGGAAAGCTGCAGGTACCAGAATGCACCCGCGGCCGCTTTCTTCCAAGCACTTGCATCCATCCCTCCACTTTACGCAAAATCTATTCTCCAACCCAAGCCCTCTCCATCAAGCTAAGGCCCTCCCCCGGCGTGCTATAGGCACTTGCCATTGCGATGGACAAAGTATGTGTATCTGTCAAGACCTTTGCGAAACCAGTAGCTCCCGATCTACCACACGCTGGGCTGCTTCCAGACCAGGGCGGGTGGGTGAGCTTGGACGAAAAGCGTGTGCTGGGGGGACATCCTCTTACGACCGAGTCAGAATTCCTCACGATGGCCAAGGTTCTCCCCCAACTTACGGGAATTGGAAGGAGGCGAAGTTCTGGATATCTTGGCTGTGGTGGATGGACGCGCGCACTGTCCGATACGCCGCTGGACTCCTTAAGAGTCGCCGTGTCCTGCAACATGGCTCGTTGACCGCAAAGCACATTCCTTCACCATGGCGAAAACTTCCCCCATTTCTCGCGAGTCGATCCTTGGGCTGATTGCGAAGGGCCAATTGATCGTGATCTCTGACCAGCGGGTGCTTCGACTTGACGGATGGGCTGCAAGACATCCCGGTGGCCGATTGCCCATTCTGCACATGGTTGGGAAAGATGCCACGGATCAGATTCTGAGGTGAGTTGAGATGTGGTCTCAATGGCCAAGAATCCACGGCTAACATAAATTTCCCCCTTAAAGTTATCACTCAGCCGAAACCTTGGAAACCATGTCCCGATTTCAGATTGGAGTAATGAAGGAGCCGTGGGTGGATATGGAGCCGCCAATCTCTACAGAACCCCTGAGAGAATCAATCCCCATGGAGAAGGAGAAAGTGAGCGAAGTGACAACTGAGAAAGTGATCGAGGTGACAACCGAAAAAGACGTCGGGTCGGGTACGGGCAAAGCACCGCAACTACCCGCACTTACGCCGAAAAGCAACACAGCATCCGACCAGGCCACCGAAGAGTTTATAAACCTCACAGAAAAAGAAGAGGTTGAGCGCGACCTCCGCAACTATCCATCCTTGGATCAGGTAACCCAGCGGGAAATAAGTCGAAAGTTCCGTGCAATGCAAGCCAAAGCGAAAGAGCAAGGTCTTTACGTCTGTGACTACACAAACTACGGTTTAGACATATGTCGGTACGCGGTGCTGCTTGGCCTTTTTATCTTCACGTTCGCCAACAGCTACTACATGATATCCGCCGTCTGTCTAGGCTTTTTCTGGCAGCAAATCATGTTCGTAGCGCACGATGCTGGACACTTGGGGATAACACATGATTTTTTGCTCGACACTGTTCTTGGAGTGTTAGTTGCGGATTTGTGCTGTGGTCTTAGCCTTGGCTGGTGGAAGAGTAGTCATAATGTGCATCATTTGGTGCCAAATCACCCTGTAAGTTTGTTCAGCAACACTCTCCCCTCTCAATTCCATCGTGGTTGTTTTTATGTATGGTATTGACTTGCCTCTCCAGAAACACGATCCCGATATCCAAAATGTGCCTTTACTAGCCACCTCCCCAACATTCTTCTCCTCAATTCGGTCAACTTACTACGACTCCTGCTTCCCATGGGACGCTAGCGCCTCTTTCTTCGTGCAAATTCAGCATTACACCTACTACCCAATAATGCTTGTCGCGCGCTTCAACCTCTATGCGCTTTCATGGCAGCATATCCTTTTCTCACTGCCCGCCATCAGAAATCGCAAGATCCGAACCACGCCCACCTCTACATTCTGGGTGGTCTATCTTGAACTAGCCTGTATGGCAGTTTATTGGTATATCCACGTAAGCATTATATTCTCCATGCCTACCTGGCCTCAGAGAGTATTCTTCGTCCTGATTTCCCATGGAATCTCGATGCTATTACACATCCAAATCACCCTCTCCCACTTTGGCATGTCAACCGCTGATCTTGGGCCCACCGAATCATTTGCCCAAAAGCAACTCCGTACGACCATGGACGTCGATTGCCCGGCCTGGTTGGATTGGCTCCACGGCGGCTTGCAATTCCAAGTCGTGCATCATCTCTTTCCTCGCATGCCCAAGCACAATTACAGGGAAGCGCAGAAACTTGTGAAGGAATTTTGCGCAGACACGGGGATCAAGTACACCATTTACGGATTTGTGGAAGGGAACAAAGTCGTGATTGGGAGACTTGAAGAGGTCGCTAAACAAGTTGGGTTGCTGGTCAAGTGTCAGCAGCACCTTGTGGAAGAGTGTTTTCAGTAATGGGACTATGTAATAAAATACCAGGCAACAAAATATAAAAGCGTTGAATATCAGCTATTAGCACAACTTATCAAGGCCCACCATGCAAACCGTGGATTTGTGTACACGGAGCTAGGCAAATACAAGTCACTGAAATTCGTGCTAGACAACAATAATTGTCAAGTATTATAATGATTCCGATATAACTACCCAAGCACAGTTCGCACAGTTCACAAACACTCGGTTATCGGAAAAGGGGTGTAGTATCACGTGATACACACATACATTTCTCCTCTTGACTACTTTCGTTCCATGCTGCAAGAAGATGTAAAAAAAACCATGGGAGGACTGTTGCCTCGGTTCATTTCGATCTCGAGTCTCCTGCTACCGGTGGTGGGGCTGTCTAGAAACGGAAGCGGAAGCGTACGAAGCGGGTCCGGCATCCGTCCCCCTTTTTATTTCCAAAACCCCGTCGCAGCGCGTAGCGCTTGGCTGACAAGCTCCCATTCCTGCATCGCGACAACTTGCGAAGCGGCTCACCACTTTTTCTTTCCGAACAAACCACCGGGGGGAGGGGCGCAAGGCAGGCAGGAAGGAAATGAAATAATTGGAACAGGACGACTCGCGGCTGGGCTGCTTGGTCGCGGCCGGTAGCGCGAGAGAGGGAGAGATAGGCTGAGGACACTTCGCTGCGAAGAGGTAGACGCTGTCGTCGTGATGCGTGCGTCTGGTGCGTGGGCGAGGAGTTTGAGGCCGTCAAGCTCGTCGGATGCTGAAGAAGCCCAAAGATGGCGCCTGGGTTGGAGGAGGTAGGTAGCTATTTGTAGATTTGTTTCATGAGGATGCGCTTCTTTGCCTTTTAAGTATATGTATGTCCTTTCGTCGCAACTGTTGAGTCGAGGTAGGCAAACGCAGAGCAATCGCTTCTTTTTTTCTCTTTCTTTTTCGTTACTTCTCATTTCAAAAGGAAGCAGGTTCTTCTTTTTCTTAATATTCAGACGTCGTATTTCCCTATTGTAACTCCAGGAATCAATCCCCAATATGTCGTTGAAAACTTTGTTCGGTGCTGGTAAGAGTTCTCCCAGGTATTTGCTCAGCTTCCCTGACATCAAGTTTAGTAAAGTTGTGGATGCGTCGAATAGGATGTTTGTTGCTTGTCAGTGCAATTTACTGTAAGAAGTATATCTCTAGAAGTTCTTTGCTTCTTGCTAAACCATATAGCTTTAATTCTCACTGGGTGCTTGTCAACGCCAGGCATATATCTCGCTGAAATAACCTCCCCGCGAGAGCTCAATACAACAGAAAATGTTGGAAATGACACTCTGACTGATATCACAATTCGATTTGGGTACTTTGGTAGGCTAAAACTGACAAGCAATCTGCGTTCAATGCTAATTCAAAGTAGGTATATGCACAAGATCAGACGGAGGGTTCTCCTGCTCCTCGACACACACAGCGAAGAAGGAGAACTCGACATCTCTTCAGTCGGACGCACTACTAAAGGACGTCATCGACTTGCAAAACTCAATCTCGTACCTCATTCCCGTCGTAGCGCTCATCTTCTTCATCTTCGGGCTCATCACGCTCTTCCTCTGGGTGCTTTTCACCAAGCGCCAGCAAAAGTTCACCATCTTCGAGCAGACGACCAAGGTGGAAAGGAAAGTCAGGATGCTGCACACAGCCACGCGTGCGCTGCTATGGTTTTCTACCGCCCTAGCTCTCGCGGCCGCCTTCTCTACCACCACGACGCTGCTCGCGCTGCGCATCACCTCGCGCATCTTCTCGACCGAGGATACGCGACGCAAGGCAGATTGCGGTACGGCGATCCAGGTGTTGCAGTGGGCGATATTTGCCATATCGGCAATCTTCTCAGCGTACGTACAGTTTTGGTTCAAGCCTTCTGATTCCAAAGACTCTGCGGCGCTCGAGAAGACAGAAGCGGACTCCTTCGGCCCGGATCCAATGTCTGAGTCTACTCCGCTGGTCTATCCCTCGGCCACATTTGCTGGCTCGAAACAAGAGACTCTAGTGTTCCCTCCACCTCCACGTTATTGAAATTTGAAATAACGCTCTAAATATCTGCTGTTATTCAACACTGTCGCTGTTGAGCTTTTAAGCCGTGAGAACGCTAAAAGCCAGGTGTTTGACTCAGTGACCGACTATAACTAGATGGAGATGGAATGAAATGCATATCTCAGACAATCCACCAAAAGTCGAGAGACAAAGCCAGGAACACGAATATGAGAAAACTGTTACCCCGACAAGGATGTAAATATTAACTACCTGGTTAGATAATAGAGAGACCTAATTTAGAAAACGTAGGAAAAGAAGAATCTAATAATCATTCATCGAATCATTCTTACCTATCTGAACCACTAAATATCTCTATACAGAAGAATTAAACAATCTATAATGATCTGTTCAATTTCCCCAATGTAACAAGAATCGTCCCTAAGCTCAAAAGTCACTCAGAACTAATGAATATGAATCACTGAGACTCAAGTTTGAGAGTAATATTGAATGTACTTCAATACTTTATACTTTGACTGTGCTATATACCCTATGCTGTGAATAAATTAAGTCTTTACTGGGACTATTTAGGACGTATAACAGTCATCTCAATACGTATATGCTATTCCTCAATCTCATCATTTATCCTCGCGCTTGATAATCATAATCATACTTTGTAAACGTGATAGACGCTCAAATACTTTAGAATCTGAGCATTTAGACTTAAATAACTAATCGACCAGGTGCTTAGCTTTATAAGTGCATCGAAATACACCACAGAGTGCACGGTTTCAAATCTCAACTCCGTTGCTCCGTCTTTCATCAGATAGTTTCGCTATCGATAATGGCTTCCCTCATCCCAATCTCTAGGTTGTATAGCTATGTCTTTCTTTCAGTATATCAGCCAGCTAACAGATTCAGTTTCACCTTCCCCTCAATCGAGATGATTCGGAAATTCTGTTGCAGAATCACTCTTCCTGATGTCAACGATGTACAAATGGCATTCCTTCTCGCCATAGCACAATGTACTGGTTGGTCGGCTGAGCGTATTGGCATCGTCTTTCATACATATACCAACATCTTGGTTTCTGGCCAGGAAATATACAAGACTCATCAATCTTGGGTCGAATCTCGAGGTAGTGATGATTTAAAGGGCGTTGACCTATACATTGCTCATAGCTTGCTAGCCGTGAGAGGCATCTGTGTTAGACCGTTACCTGGAGGGAGCATCCATAAACCGCTGAATAGAACTGAGCCTCTGGTATTTGTTTCCATGTCCAATTCTAAATGAGAAAGCTGATTCATTATCGCAGCCTACTGTCTTCTTCAACAAAGAATGGGACCTTAATGTTGATATCCTTTTCCCAACTCTGAGAACCACACTCACATTATCATAGAGCAACGAAGAATTATTTCCCGGCTTCGATCAGACATCTCGTAACGTAACCAAAGCCTACCTCCGCACCAAACCTTCTTGGCAACTATTCATTCTCCTCCGCATTCTGACACCCTCCGAAATTGCAATCCTAACACCCTTTGGGCACAATTTTCAGTGGCTTGTAAGCCACACTCTCACCCACTGGGGTACTGCCATGGACAAGAGGTACGATAAGAAAGACCAAAACAGATACCTGACCATGTTTACCCAAAAAGAGGACGTAGATTGTATTGTGAAACATGTATTGTTGTACCAGAGCGAGTTTGAGGCGAAGTTTGGAAGACTTGAAAGGACGCAGCCGAGCCATGGGGACAGTATGAATATTACCAGTGTAGGACATGCGATCAAGGTGTTTTTGGGACTTATTATGGCGGATCGGATGACGGTCGTCAGAGAGAAGTGTGCGGATGCGAGAATCCAAGCTGGGTTTCTGGAGATGGTGAGTATGGTGCTGAGATAAGGATATAGAACCTTCATGCATAACATTTTGTATTGTTGATACTGCTCTCACTCACTAATTCTGGCTTGGAACAGGAAGTATTCAAACTCCCCGCAGACACAACTTGTCCAATCTGCAAAGATCCGATCAGGAGCGAAAGCGAAACTCCTATCCAGTTAATCTCTTGCTGTAGCCAAATATGTGGCGCACGATGTATGAAGATCTGGCTCAGCCAGAAGCTAGACGGTCGAAATTTTCAGCAGAGCTGCCCTATGTGCCGCTCTATATTCCCAGATACATTTGTGAGGAAGCTATTCACGCCTGAACAGTATAGACTGCGTCTTTCTGGGATAGCGATCAACGATGATGTCAATTGTGTTGGAACCGTTCTTCCGAGCTTAACAGAAAATATATATTTTGTGAGTATGGCAGTTTTCTTCCCTTGATAATATCTCTGATTAATAGATCTTTTGACAAATTTGTCTCTTTGCGAAACAGAGTCACAATTTGAGGTAATATCTAGCTAGCTATGCTAACTAACACGCTGCCCTAGACTCTATATTGGCGTCAGAGAATCCACCTTGAGCAAGTCGCGCATAGATTAGGCGCAAACGAAGAGGAAGCATTTTCGGGACTCGAATATGAAAATTCGGATGCAGAAGTTGATTTAGAGTACGGATTCGACGACGAGGTACTTACTGAATATTGCGAGCTTGGTGAGGCCTCTGATGACGAGGAGAATTCCTATTTCGCCTTTCGTACCGAGGAAAGTACGAACCTCGACGAGTATGATAGCGAAAAAGACGCAGAGTATGAGCTTGATGATGAATTTTATATGGAAGGTTGATTTGGTAATCTAGGGACTGCGACAATTGGACTGTAGAAATGAAACTGCCTGATTTTTTGCTGGGGATCTTGGTCTTGCAGTTATACATCGAAAATAAAGGAAATTAAGTTTGTGATGGATTTGCAGTCTTATTCGCCGGCATGGCTTTCATGTTGGATTTTAAACATGTTATCTCAGAAGACAAACATATAGAGCAATAACAGTGTCCTTAGCAAAGATAGAGTGCTGGGTGCTCAACTTGAGCATGGGTGCAGCGCCTCGGGGGAAGTGAACGACGTATTATCAAAATATTTGTTCACTAGGAGGAAATTGTCGAGGCGTTTAAATACTTTACTTCAAGTTACTTGAATCGCCTGCTGTGACAATAATTGAGAACCTTGCTGTACTAACAACAGAGGAGCGAGGTAATGGTGCTCTGTGCGCAACAGTGAGCGAAACCAGACCCAACCGAATGGAGAAGCTACCAAAGAGGAGGCCTCTGATAGAGTGATGAAACAGCAGCCTTCAAACGGTTCATTTTCCTGTTCGTATCTTTGGTGAATACCAGAAGGCCCGAGTGCCACATTCGTTTCCCTATACCTTTTCATAATCTCTTCTCTTAGAGTGTTAATGGCAATTGAAAACCTCTGTGGAACTTCCCAACAATTTGTCACTTTGCTAAAACGTGGTACTGTAAGTATGAAAATCACCCTGTGGATCATAGCCTGTCGTAGGGTGGAATTGTGATGGTATTGAAGGATAATACTCGAGTCTCCTAATCCATATCAGGAGCAAGAATAGACCCCCACAAGCAAGATTCTCTCTGATCCACCATCCCCAAACTCCATGCCATGATGAAAACCCGTCTGCCTTCCTTCCCCTACATGCGTGAGCATGTATGACATGACGCTTTAACGGTGCTATAAGCGTATTAGTTTGAGCTGCTTCTGACTTCTGTCCGCTGCTGTTGCGTACCTTGACAAATCCAATATCGGCAGCCTTTTCTCTGAAGCATTGACGGCAGATGTTGAGGCCATACTTGCGGATGAGACCAGCCTTGTGTGTGCAGACTCGGCTAGAAATATATGTTAGCTACCGCTTCCCTTTGTGTCCCAAAAGATCCTGTTTGTGGCAACTGTCCCTCCACTGTCGTAGTAACAGGATAACCTCTTCTTCGCAATCGGATCGGGCCACAGTTTGTGACTCTTTCCAGTAGAGCAGAAGAGTCTATCCCATTTCCCTCACTCGATCCTAAGATATTTCCTAATTGGTGTATAACGTACCAGGCGCGGGCTCCTTTGCCGTAGGTTCTTGGGCGCGAGTTCCAGACAGACTCGTGAGACATGATTGCGGTTTTTTCGAAAGTTCTCTCTGCTCCTAGTCAGCTCCAGTCCTCCATAATTCAATCAATCAATCAATTGATCCCCCTCCTACACCCCTCAATCACCCGCCCACAGTATTAAAGAAGCACGTACTACAAGGAGACCGTAAACGTTATCGAATCGACGGAAAGATTCGCTGCTGAATTCCTCTTGTCGGTGGTATGAGCGTAGTCGTGCTTGTCGATGTAGAAGTTCACGATCAAAATCGTCCGGCCAAAAAGGTCTACTTTGCCGGCGTAAACTCCATCGTGCGACTTTTTCGCGTAAATCTCCCAGAATGGACTAGCATCAATGTTGACCCACCTTTGCGATCTCATTGGTTAAAGTGAAAAGGAGCATTCTTTATCGAGCTTGGCGCTGTTATGCCGTAGTTGATGTTGTGGTGGGGATCATATGAAATTGTTACAACCGTGAACCTGAGCGATTTGTGACGCGACTTATCCTATTTGGAGCGTTCCCGTCATTATTGAGAGGAAGCTTCTCTCTCGTGGTCGAGATCTTCAGATCGAGAAAAACTTATCATAGCAGGGAACACTGCCAATGACGCCTGGACAAGCAAATTGGTAACTCTAATACTGGCGTTGGCGAGAGCAGACTGAAAACTCATTACATTCCGCACCATCAGGACATGTCCTCCTAGAGATCCGGGGGAACACTTCAAAACCCTGACCTAATTACAGGCTGAATACAGGATGGTCTGCTCCACCACTCATATGTTCCGTAACCATCTGACAGCTTCCCAGTCTAAAGACTGTAGCTACACCTATGTCCACTTTAATCGAGCTCGAGATGCAGACCTCTTCGAAGACTTTTGCAAAGATAAATTGCCAGATGACGATATCTATGTGCCACCACATAACCAGCCTATTAACCCCGAGGATGAGGACGACGTAGTGCCGGATCAGCATGCTGCGTTTGGAATCCAGAGAGCAACGCAGAAAACCAAGGAGGCCGCGTGGAAAGATCTTGGATTGGGCGAACTGATGAAGAAGGGACCGCAGAAGAAGGGGGCCATAACCTGGAAAACAGGTAGTAAGAGTATGCCTCGATAAGAGCAGATGAGAGCACTGAGATGACCATAATGACATTAGAGGAGTCTGATATGATGAAGAGAATATGGGTAGCAAGACTGGTATTATGAAAGGCTATAGAGCGGGTATTACTGCATTGAGACATAAACAGAGATACCATTCATGATTCAGGAATTAGAAGAAATATGCCGCAAATATTAGTCCCACGCAATTTTTGATAATTTCTAAATATCTGGACGCTTGAGTGATCTCCAACTGCTTGCCTGTACATCTCTTGCCTAATCATGGTATGGACGCGCAGTTATGCATTAGTGTCCTTGACGAGCCTTTCTGTTCATGTCTCATGTCCTCCAGGTCCTCCTCTTCACTGTGAATAGGACAGCTCTCATTATATACCCAGAGCTCCAGCTCTCCATACTCCAGTAAATGCTTCCCAACGCCATCATGTGTATCCTCCTGTCTACTTTGCTTTATCCCTAACCCTAACCTACCTCAGCTCTTCCCCAGAAACTGTTCCCTCTCCACAATCTCTTGCTGAAATTTGACCAAAAACACAGTCTTCCCTGGCCACAACTCTCCCTCTTCCCCCTTCCCAACACTATGTGCCGTGACCCTCGCGGCAAAGCCCGCCCCATCACAGACTCCCTCCACAATACCGGCTACAAATGCTGCACAATTTAACTGGTTCATCTCCTTAGGCACACTTATATACTGATTGACTAACGGCTCATTGTCCGAAATCATATATTCGTCTGGTGTTTCTGGATTCGAGGATTTCTCAAGAGCGTCGGCGGGTCGGGAGAAGAGGTGTTTCCAAAGAGTGGTGGTGATGAACTGTAGAAGGGCAATGATGTTTAGGGGTCGTATTTGGGAGCGGGGAGGTTCACGGAAGAGGAGGAGGTCGAGGAGTTTAAGTCCTATAGGGTGGCCTTGATTGTTTAGTCTAAGAATACTCTTGTCAGTCTATTATCTCAGAAGTGATTTAAGTAGTAGCAGTGGTGTTGTGCTTTGAAATAGGAGCTACAGGCACATACCGCTTCTCCAAATCCTGAATACCAGTTACTCGACGTTGCGCATAGCTTACCATCTCCCCGAAAAGGTATGCGAAACTCGCTTGACTGAGTTCTTGAGTCCGGCTTCGGTTTAGAGGCCGGTGGTATATCGTCTTCCCATTTGCGGGGGTACGTAGGCCAGGAGAGCCTCGGGGGGGTGGTTGAACAGGCAGTGAGGCTTTGGTGGGCTGGGATGCCATACTTTCTCTTTAATTGTTACCTTGGCAGGACGTTAGACATTAGCTTTAGCTTCGTGCATGTGTTTGGAGGTGAGCGGTGGTGGAGATGTGGGCGTGGGAACAAGGCTGAGTTTGAGGTTGGGTATGTCTTTCGATGTTCTCCAGGTTCTAGCGAGATAATAGACGGGTCAGGTCACAACTTTAGAGATTTCTTCATTTATTGAAGTTGGTAAGCCAACAGTATGTATTTTAAATATTTTGAATAAGAGCTTGAGGAACTTTTCTATGTTGAACAAGCTATGAAGCATAGTTGTAAGTCTTATTAAATATAATCTATAAAATTCTACCAATTATCTCCACATATATATCTCCTCCCGTTGTCATAACCGCTTGCAAAATAATACAAAGTAACCTTATGCTCTATCTCCTTCGGTGGAAAGAACAGGTGCTGGGATATTGGCCGCTACATCTCTGTTTCCCAGAGATTGATTGCCGTGAGAAATTTTTGGTTCTTGCAAAGGTATATCTTTCTGGACGGGAATCTGAGATGGCTCTACTGGTGCAGAGACAGCCTTATCTTCATCCACTGACGGAACAATATACTCTTCTTCTTTCCCAGCTTGATTGGCACCTACACTAAAAGCGACGTCGCCTCCCTTCAGATAAAATTCACTCTCACCAATCAACTTGCCAGCCTTCACCCACCGCTCATACTTCTGTTCATACCTTTCTTTACATATTTTAATAAAAGCTGGCCAGTACGTTTCATGATCATACTCGAAAGCTAGGTCTCCTTGGAACTCATTCCAAAGTTGCTCCGGGGGAACATGCGGTCGCATATCACCACCGAACTTGAGTTTTTCGCGCGTCATTGGATCAATGAATGGAGTAATAAGCTTGAAAAAGCCATTAACCAGCCAAGGCACTTATCAAATCAGTTCAGGAATTCACATAATCTTGGGAATACGTACTATTGATAATCAATGCCCTTCCCAAGCGCTCCGGGTAATGTGTTTGAAGAATATTCAGAATTTCTCTTGCTATTCCTATACCCGGAGCTGTGTTTGTTCGAGTTTTGCTGGTCTTGAAGTTTATAAGGAGCGCCAAAGTATCTTGGCCAGGGAGCCCCATATCTAGCACACGCTCAACCATAAAGACCAAATGTTCCACTTGTCGGTGACTGGGAGCTGTATTCTGTCTTCCAGGGCTGAGATAATGACATGGGCGTCCTGCGATATCATATCCTAAGATCAGCTGCTTTCCTGTCTCGTTTTCGGGGGAAATATGTTCTGGCGTAAGTTTCGCAACTCCAAATTCCCGTCTCCATGTCAAAGTATCCTTCAATCGCTTTTCTGATTCGGTCACAACCCACTTCGTAGCTCTCAGGTATCGTAATAGACATTCTCTTGATAGCCACATGGTCTCCTCATCTGTAAACGGTCCACCCAGATCATCTTTCGCCACGACTTCTTTCCAGGACTTTACTGTATCCAATAGAGCATCGTACTTCGCCTGCTGTTCGGGTGTGAGTTCTGGGACTGGAGGCACGACTGTAGCATCCGCAGGAACTGCAATTGGTGTCTTTAATACTTTGGGTTCCTCTTTTGTACCCTGCATGAATCGTACCTTAATTGACGTTAGCAATTGATTAAGCTGAAGTACTGAAAGACCAGCATACAGCTTTACCCTCGACGGTAAGATCAGCCATATTTGCATCCAACGCCGAATCTTCCACTGCTGGAGCTGCCATGGTAAAAGTATTTTCCTCGATAGGATATGGAGCTGATGGAGGTTATCAAGTGAGGACTTCTTGCTGAGATCTGGAGATAATTCTAGTAAACTGCACCCCAATTTACTATCTCAGGTGCTCCGTTAGAAACACAAATTTCGGCGATTGGTAGCCTCATTTCCACATTCAGCCTTGTCAACTGGAAAAGGGGCAGTTTTAAGCCTCAGGCACAGTAAGCTCCAATTAACTCCGTCCAAAGATCTAACTCAAGCTTCATACTTCTTTTCATTATTTATGTGACGTAACAATAATTCTTTTCCATGATTTCAAGCAAAACTGTCAGGTCTACCGAGTTATATGTACCTGTCTTGGTCGGTCCGTCATCTGCTGGTTCGAGCTCCTGGGTATGCAAAGCACTGAACTTTCAGATTGATAATGATTGGCATTTTATGGCATGGGGCCTTTGACAAGTTCTATGATTACATATTAGCAGCGAAGAGACTGGCTTATGTATTCACGAAGAATGCCTGTCTTCAAAATATATAAACAAACATTCACAGTTACCGGTTGGCGCCTCCTTAAATTTCCTTTCAATTGTTGAGTTCGAAATCAATTAGACCTACTTGACTTCCTATTGACGTTCTATTTATACCTTGGAATGTATATGAAGTACTACGTAGTAAATCCCGTCCACAGGACAATTTTGTAAGATATATCTCCGGGATTTGGTTTGATCCCCATTTTATTTGCCCCTTTTCCTAAGCGAGGCAAACTTAATTGATGTATCTCATGAGCATAACCTCGCCACAAAATTACAGAACTACAAGTTATTTCAGGACGGAGATTCAAGGAGGCCACTTGAAGTAAAGCGAGCGAAGAATTTAAGCTCACGATATTTCATCGCACATTGTCCGGTGGTATCCCCACATACCCGGCCCTCACCGGTCCGCCGGCACCGCAAGTCACCCCCAACACTCCGCAAATCCCGAGTCCTCCGCCAGCAAACTCCGTGTGACAAATCATGTCCTTTTTCCCCTTAGATTGACGCTTTGTCGCACGTCGCAGGTTCACCGAAAGACCGAGTATTTAGATGGCGCTAACCTGGATATCTTGGAAATTCTGGACATGACAATAGAACTACTATATGCTATATTTCAACCACATAAATCCCTCGGTGTTGTTACGCTGGAAATCATAAACATATACAATTTTATATTCTAACCGCAATATATTTTATTCCACTATATAATATACTCAGAGTTTAGGATTGACATTGTTGAAGATTTGAAGTACTATGAGTTGTCGTTGCTCTCAGATCCACAAGAATTAAGGTATCATGGGATCTAGTGCTGAATCGAGGAGCAGATTGGTAATATTGGTAAAATAAATCGCAATGCAATTAAAACATGGAATCACGATGTGGTGTGATGACTTGTTCTTTCACCGATAAATTGTTCTTAGGTTATACATTGCTTATGGCTGGTGGCAATCAAGCCTATCTTGAACATTATAAATTATCGATCGGTGATCATCGAAAGGATAAAAAGCAAGATAAGCCAAAACTAGAATAGTCAAATATTGAAATTGACTTGACTTATCTATATTACAAGAGGCTGCGCTCTTTGGCCAGCATTTCTTTAATCGGTGCCAGATTCTTCTCTATTACCTCTGCGGGCACAGAAGTTCCCTTTACATCGGGTGGCTCAATATTCCACGTACCCAATGACCTGGAACCCAATGCAGCACATTCTAATGTAGTTCCTCCTACATATTTCCCATCTGTAACAAGCTCAACCATGGTCTTTGCTACAGCTTCAGCTGTAATAGTGTTTTCCAAGGTATATCCAAACTGCTTCATCTTCTCTGGGTAATCAGTCCAGAGTGGTGTGCGTACCAACCTTCCAACATTAGTCTAAGGAAGAAGAGTTCGAGTAGAGTCAGCTTACCCAGGAGCAACAGCAGTAACTTTTATGCCTTCTAATTCATCTAAAAGAGCCATAGACCGTACAAAACCGATTACTGCATGCTTGGTTGCACAGTACAATGGCGCTGAGTATGTACCTTGGAAGCCCGCTAAAGAAGCAGTTACCAACACCACACCCTTCTTGTTCTTCCTAAGCAATGCTTTTATCGCAATTCTTGTAAGCTTAATTGGATGATTGACGTTGATATTGACTTGTGAATATCCATCGTCTTCGGTATCGTCCCAGAAATTTGACCAAGCCTATCAATGTTAGTACCACCTCAATCAAAGCCACCACGTTTCACTAAACATACTGGCTCAAACACTCCAGCACCTGCGATATAAACATCCGGTACATCCCCGTACTCCTTCTCAGATACTACAATCAAATTTTCCAAGTCGGCACGCTTTGTGACATCGCATTTGGCGAAAATAGCAGATTTAGCACCTTCTCCTTTCATAAACTTGTCACCATCCTCGGTGAGCTTCAAATCAGCTATAATAACTCGAGCACCCGCCTGTACTGCTAATTGAGCAAAAGAAAGATTGATGCCACTCCCTGCTCCTGTTACTACGGCAATCTTGCCCTTGAGGGGAAAGTCTCCAACCATCATTTTCACACCTTAGGGATAATTTGGAAAAGACCAGACAATATAGAATGTGGCGGTTACATAGGAGGTAGAAATTCTCTCTCGAAACTATGTTTGGTCGCTACTTGCTAGCCAGGAACTCAAGATGCACTTACTCTTTGGGTGTGAATGGTAATTATATAGAGTTGTAACCCCGCGTTGTGGGGTACAGTGTCGGATATCAACTTCCTGAAGTCATATCCGGAATTTGGTGGGGTGTATCCTGACTCAAGAAGGCTTGTACACAACTTTGTGATATGAAAGTTTGGTGGCTTAATTTTATTTTTGACAACATCATGCTAAAATCTTCTAATCAGTGTTGAAATCTTCTAGTATTCTATTTGTTAGGATCCTGCCATTACCAACTAAATACACCTCTCTGCCTATCAAAACCACCTCTTAATTGTCGTTCTGGTTGCACTAACTTTCCCTGAAGAACCGTAAACTTCACAATATTCTCGCAATCCTTTGGACCAACTCTGGCTATCCAAATGCACTGCGCTGCGCCTTCTTGCGGTTCATCTTCAGTTATATAAGCCGAAGGCAAAGGTGGATCGCCCTTCAATTTCGCTCTCTCTAAGTTGTCCAGTCCAAACGCATCTGCACGTCTGTAGATCATAACATTTGCGGAATATTTATGTCCGCCTACATGAGATATGAAGTATATTCCGACTCCACCCGGCCTTTCATCGTCCAGATCTCTGAACAGACCTAGTGGCCGTAAATGACGTTCCAATTCTTTTCGTATTAGTGGTGCTGACTGCCCACACCTGGCATCTCTCGTCCGCTGCGAGCATAGGAGTATGAGGGCACGATGTGGGCTGGGTCGAGACGTAAGTTGATCCGCTGTCGGAAGGACGTCAGGTAGAGAGGTAGGTATGGAAATTGGTCCCAATGGTGTACTGTTGGTAGGACCTTTGTTTATGTATTCTGCAACCAGCTCATTTACAGATTTTGGAGTGACGTTCTCAATTATTATAAATGCTGGGAGGAGAAGGACTGTAGTTGGTTCAGAATAATCTGCAGAATGGTTGGGGGTAGGAATATTCGAGGCAGACAGCATGAGTTTCTATGGTTGTATTAGCAAGTTGTAATTATATGTCTAGCTTTAAACATACCCCGTTGGACGGTTTCACATCTGCCTTATGCTCAATGGCTTCCATTACACTTCCTTTCTCATCTGCTACATCTCTCACCCAATCCGTCTTTCCTGTCGCTACCAGAATGTGCGTGCTCCATCCTGGCACATGTCCATACAGCGCATCGTCTTCTTCGATCTTAAAGCCACTCGGATATTTTACATGACATGATTCACAATCGTGATCGCAATCCTCACCATCGACCTTGGGGTCGACTTTCGGAAATAACTGATCAATCGGCGTGTTTTCGGCTGGCGTTCCTGGTGCAGGAGTAGACGCCCCAGACAATGTCTGCTTTGCAGAACTGAGAAATGACTTGAGCGTACCAGCCATTTTCTGCTTTGTCGAAGGAACTAAATAACGTTCTGCCGATTTCTTATGGTATTTAATCTGGTTCGGCATGGTGGGGGCGGTCTCGGAACAAGCTAGCAGTGCTGTCCGGGTAAGAACTTAGCGCTGGAGGAACTCCGTATCCGAGATATATCAGATCCGATGTTTATCAGATCTAGCTTGATGGACAACTTTGCATGAGGTGCTGCCCATTAGCAATAAACGTGATAATCTATCGGAGAATCTATCGGAGGACATAATTGTCATTATATACAAAAGTAAATATTTTGTCTGACACCGCAATATTAGATTATTCATTTTGCAAGGATGACGCGTCCTTAACAACTTTACAGAACAGACTCACATTGGCTTCTTAAGTCCGAGCTTAACGTCAACTGGTTGACAACTCGCACAATTCTGACCGAGTGGACTTCGGCATAACGCTAGCTGCCGCTACCATATCGATATTGCAGGCTGGATGAGTCCAAGTCTGCTCCTACTTACAGGAGCTCCAGAGTGCAGTTCTCTAGACTGGCAGCACACCGAGTTGCTACAAACCTTCATTACGCCAGTCTCTCGTTTCACAGGACTTGCGAACGAACAAGATGCACACTTCCATCCGGAGAATGTGACAACAGGCGAAAATCCAGCGTGGAGAGCCATCCCCTTGGAGAGGCAACATCTGAAAACGGGATTTTCGCAAAATCATGCGTGGCAAGAAGACTATCAAGGAGCAATTTTCTTCACTCCAGACTCTTGTATCGAAGAAGTATCTCAGATTTCGGATGGGACAAGTCGAATCCAAGCAGCAGATATCCAGTCAGTTGACCAAGTTTTGACCCAGTTCTATGAGAACTCATATGCTGTTCATGAGGATATTGCTACTTCTCAACTTGCCCCAAGGCCAGATAATAGCAATTCAATGGCCAGTGATTCTTTTAGCACTACAGAGTACTCAATCGACTCTTTGTCGAATTCATTTCCTGGAACTAAGAGTGTACCGAATGTTGGGCATCTGACCTCCCTAACGCATATCCCAAATGCGACGTACCTTAATTCAATTCATCCGCAAACAATGACTATTGATGTAGTCGTTGGTCTAATTTCAGTTTCGAGTCCTCGGAATATTAATACTCGAAGAGGTGCCAGTGTTGAATTAATCGAGCTATTGGTAGGGGATGAAACGAGGTCCGGATTTGGTATCAATTTTTGGCTTTCGTCATCCCAACTTATTGAGGATGATACGCAGACCCCAGTTACTGGACTAAGATGCCAAGATGTGGTGTTGATACGAAACGTCGCACTGAGTAGCTTCCGTGGTAAGGTTCATGGCCAAAGTTTGAGGAAGAACTTGACCAAAGTCTACTTATTGTACAGAAACAAAGTAGACAAATCAGATCTATGTGGTTGTTACAAGGGTGCTGATTTCGTATCAAGTAATCCCTTATCTCTACAACTGGAAAAGACTAGGAAAGTCAGAGAATGGGTGTTGAAGTTTGTGGGCGGAGCTCGAGTTCCAAGCAAAGGTATGCGTCAAGTTGAGGGACTAAAAGAGATACTCCCACCGGATACCCAGTAGGCTTGACTTTATTTATATCGCAGAGCAACCCGAGACAACTAATAAATTTTGCATCACTTTGCGCGCTCCATCCTTCAAGGGTGCTCTTGCGACCCAAAAGCTACCCAAGACGAAGAACTAGCCAGCTTATTGACCTTGGACCATGGCCAGTAATCAATCAGGCGTCCTGATGTGTTCTTACTCATAAAGGCACTGTTGTGCTTATACTTCCCTTGTATGCAAAGCGTACATGGATCATTCACTTAACCAGGTTTGTGGCCGCATTTAAGCATCTCGAAACCAGCTTCCCTATACTACACTTCAGACAGACTTGGACACTTTCAGAAATATACTGCAACTTTCCTACAGAGTCTCGGCCCCTCTCGTGATATAGAGATTCTTGACGATATCGGTACTACTTAAGGTGCATACTTCTAAATAGATTATGACTTGCTAATGCCCTTTCGAACGAGCCAACCCCCTTTAGTGGTTTGGATCCTTTCACTATGTAAGTTTTACACAAACTGAAAACTCACAAACCTACTGCGAGAACTGCCACCAATTGAAATTGAACAGGCTGCCACTGCCGCTGCCAGTAAAGCGGAAGAAGAGATCTTGGGTCCCTGTGGCACCATTGATAGGGCAATTTACCGTGGCCCATGTCTGCCACCCTCCTGTACCAGAAACAGAGCAAGACCCAACGAGTGTGCCCGTCGAGCTTCCCAGGCGTACCTCGATGGTTCCACCGCTAGCTGCCGAGGCAACACGTGCGGTTAACGACTTAGCACCACCGCCGAAAGCGACGCCCTTCACCTTGATATAGTCTCCATTGTTGATGAAAGAGACAGCCATGCCTCCCTCACTACATACCTCCGTCTCTAATCCAGATGACCAGTTCATTGTCTCAGCCTCTTGGCGCACGTAAGGATTAAGGGTACCAACTTGGGGGGCACCGGTCGTGGTCATCTTCAATTGGGGAATGGTCCCATCGGCATTATAAACGAAGCGTTCAACAGCGACTGACCGTGCGTAGCCGCCACCACCAGGAAGGGCGCCGTTGTGGTAGAAGAAGTATGAGTTGTTCTTATAGTCGATAATTCCTGGGTGGTTTGTAAAGCTACTGCCCTGGGTAGACATAATGACACCGCGATACGTCCAAGGCCCGGTAGCACTGGTCCCAGTCGAGTAGCGTATGTCCTCAGAGCAACAATTTGCAGCATAGATGAGGTAGTAGATGCCGTTGCGCTTATATACCCATGGAGCCTCCTCGAAGGTCGTGGGCCGCTGGGCATTACCCGTCCGGGAGCCGAATCCAGCAGTCGTAAGAGGAATCTTGGTGACGCTGCCGCTGTAGGATATCATATCAGGGTTTAACTTAACGTACCAAAGGTCCGGATTACCCCAGTATAGGTACGCTTGACCATTGTCGTCAAAAAAAACAGTTGGATCGATTTGGTTATTCTCGACCAATGGGCGCCCTATAGCGTCCCGATAGGGTCCTGTAATGGAGTCACTAACGCCAACGCCAATAGCCATAGAGCCGGTATTGTGGCGGACAGGCACGTAAAAGTAGAATTTGCCATTGGCCGGGACGACCTGGCCAGCCCATGCATTGGCATTTGCCCAGGTAAAATTAGCAAGGCTCATGGGCGAGCCATGATCCTGCCAGTTCGCCACGTCGTCCGACGAGTAGAGGCGCCAGTCGCGCATGTTGAAGGTTGATGAATTATCCTCATCATGACCGGTAAATACATAGATGCGCCCATTGTACACAATTGGTGCGGGATCGGTCGTATATATTGTCTGTACGATTGGATTCTCTGCTCTAGCAAGACCTATAGCGTCAAATGTAGGGCCTAGAAACAACAGGGCTTTTGACACAGTGTTGATGCCCCCGAATTTCATGGTGAGGTTCCCAGTGAAAATCTTAGAGTGTTAGACCTGGTTCTGGGCTCAGCGAATAATACAACTCAGTAGTGTATTACCGAGGCTCGAGGAACGTTAGAAAAAATGCAATTGAAACTTCGTTCAACGTGTCCAGGTCTTCTGGACCTGAGACGTGGTCTACTTAAATACTTGATTTGTTAAAATGCCATTTACCCCTCATCTGGTAGCTTATTTCTATATCTACTACTTCTGCGTCGGATTACGGAAGAACTATTTTGAAAGCCAGTCCATCCAAGGTTTGAAAGTTGCTGCTCTGCAGCGGATCAATGCTTAATACGAGAGATCTGATGAGTGACGGAATCATAGTAATTCCAGAAGTAAATAGCCTTTCCTGCAATTCACCCTACGGACTTTATCCCATTAAGGAGTAGTGAATATCAAGAAGAGAAGTCTCGTGGCAGACGAAATAGCCGGCGATAATCTTACGTAATCCATTACCATTGTTAGGTTATCAAAAAACGATCACGCGTGCAAAATAATCTCAGGTCCTAAACTGTTTGGAAGTTTAGATTATATCTCGAAACACAATGAGATGGCTCAAAGAATTCATTAGGATTGATTCTTATTCTTCTTTCAGTATCTTGGCAATCAACAGTTTGTGTTGAAATAAGGTTCTCGCTTATATCACCATGTTACAGACATATTTAAGGGGAAATATAGCCAACCAGTATAGATTGCAATGTCACCTTTATTAATTACTGATCTTATAACGTGACTCCTCCCTTATATATTGTACCAAGTTGCGTAAATACTAGAGCTTAAAAGGAAAATCTCATTGAACTTTCTTTCAGAGATAATCACGAATCAAAAAACTGCACCTATTGCGGGGTTGTGTCAACTACCGTCATCGTGTTACCTATGATGAATTACCCGCAATATGGAGTATTTTTCCTCCGTGATCACCAGAAATCTACCATGTACGGTACCGGCATTTAGCAACATTAGCAACTTTAGCAACTTCAATAATCTACCTGATTGGTGCGCAACAATGAGAGCTTAGATAGAATGTTCCGTTTCTTCAAGATGCCGGGGAAAGTCCTGGAGAAGGAGGGCCCTAGTTTACTATATTTACTATGATTAATTCCTATGGATTTCTGGCTTGGAACTATCAATATTTATCAAGTTTATATTCTTTGTTTTTTGATATGATCTCCGCAATACTTATTGGCTTGGTGGCAATTGCTAGTGCAGCACCATCTGGAACCGAATTCATTGAGAACCAGCAGCTGGAAAAACGACTAAACAATGGTTTAGGGAAAACTCCAATACTTGGATGGAATGGATGGGTACGATATCCGATGCGTTCTCGTTACACAAAACTAATTGGCTTCTTTTTGTTTTTCAGAACCAAGGACAGTGCAATGCCGCATCAGCGACAACAGCTCTTAATACAGCAAAGGCATTTGTCAGCCTAGGTCTTAAGGATCTAGGTTATACGTACGTCAATATCGACGACTGCTGGGCGAACAAGGCAAGGGGCTCTAATGGAAACCTGGTTCCGGACCCTTCAAAGTGGCCCAACGGCATTAAAGCTGTAACAGATCAGATCCATGGGATGGGATTGAAAATGGGACTCTATGGCGACGCCGGACGTATGACCTGTGCTGGCTACCCCGGGTCTCAGAACTACGAGGTTCAAGATGCGAAGCTGCTAGCTTCGTGGGGTGTTGACTATTGGAAACATGACAACTGTTACACAGGAACAGGCTTCAATAACCCAGGGGCTAATACCTCTACCTACTATCCTAAGATGCGCGATGCGCTACTTAATTCAGGATACCCTATTTTCTATTCGATGTGTCAATGGGGAAGAGACAATGTTTGGACATGGGGCGCAAGTGTGGGGAACTCGTGGAGAATGTCAGGTACGCTCAATTCTAGGTGATGTATCCCTTTTAAAACAACTAAATGTAACATCTCAAAAGATGATATCCAGAACAATTGGGGTTCGGTAAGCAGCATCGCGGCAAAGGCTGCGACAATTGCCCAGTACGCGGCACCTGGAGGCTTTAACGACTTGGATATGATGGTAATTTGCCTTCTTGTAGCTAACTGTGTAGAGGTTTGCGCTGACACAAGCACACTTCTAGCAACTCGGTAACGGGGGGCTTAACCAAAACGAAGAGCGCGCTCATTTCGGCATATGGGCTATCGCGAAGTCGCCCATTATATTGGGGACAGACATGACGAGAATTTCTTCCTCTACCTTGAATATTATTAAGAACAAGGTGAAGAGAACTCTTAATCCATCCAGATGAGAATCTTGCTGAAAATTCATGAAAAGGGAATTCTTTCTATTCACCAGGACTCGCTTGGCAAAGCAGCTACGACCTTCCGCCCATCAGGAGCTGCTGCCCCTTCACCAAACAGTCTCTATCCCTATTGGGCTGGGCCATTGAGTGATGGAGTTGTTGTTGGCATTGTAGCCGTCAGTAGCGCCACCACTTACTCGGTGAATTTCTCAGACGTACCAGGGCTTGGCCAGGGAACCTTCAACTGGACAGAGTTCTATAGTGGACGGACTGGAAGCGGTACTAGCGTCTCCTTCAACCTAGGCCTGCATGATATGGCTGTCATCAAAGTTGTGAAGCCTGCGACCGTCTAGTCACATGCGGCATAGGAATACTTGATTCATTCCATTTACATGATATATCAAATAGTAGTAAAATTGAAGTGAATTGAGTCCAATTCGAGGATACCTTGCCCCCAAAAGAGTGTTTTCATGTCATTATTTTGTCTCTACGCTCATTGAAACATTTCTCAGTCTCCCAGATGTCAATTTGCCTTGACCCCCTCCTCGCAATACCTAGCTAGTTAATTCCACTCGTACGATACAATTCACCTACAAGTCCCCTCTGGATAGAAGATCTGCTTTATTAGCCCAATTAACTAGTCATTCGATATGAACACTAGAATTGGCTGTGGCGAGGCTGAGGAAACCCAATTCATCAAAATTCGAGAGCACTTTGAAGATTATCAATCTAGTTTAAATTGAGGAGATATATTGAGATATCCTTGCTTTTCTACGCTTTGTAGTCGAAGTTACTGGATTGAGTTATTTTCTATCTCACGATCAGGTTTGATAACTAAAAAAATTATAAAGTAATATGTAGGCTGGAATTTAAGATTGTAGGGTACCTCTAAGGTATGCTTGAGTTCTACTGATATTGATTAGTCGCCTTTAAAGAAATTCGCCTCGTTCGCCACTCTCTCGGCATCAAAATCTACTCAATCTACGGACGGACTAGCCCGTGACGCCAAAAGTATTGACACTCATACTAGACGCTCTTCATCACCCTCCATCAATAAAGATACTCCAGCAGCACATTAAGCAAAGTGATATCCATATCAAGTGCATGAAGTTTGCTAATTTTCGCCGTTTTCGGTATCTTTGCTGCCACAACTTCCCAAATTCGCTCTTTCAGTTGAAACTCAATCTGTGCGCTATTGAGGATTGGTTGGAGCAAAGCGATATAATCAGTAGACCTAAGGCTAGGATCTTTGCCGATATTTACGATGGTCGTTGCCTTGGTCGAAATTGCTCCCAACTTAACAAGAGCCCCATGCGGCTTCTGTTCCACGTTAACCTTTCGTTCCGCACCGTCTATAGAGACATTAATATCTGTCAAATTGGAAATTCCAAGGAATAAGATATTCCATTCCCGGGTGCTGAATGCAGAATTGCCTTGAACTGGGTCAAGCTGTACGCAGCCGGTTCTCTGGGTATACTTTATATGCGTCTCAACCTTGTTGACGTCCTCCATAGAAGTTCCAGTGCCATCATCTTCCATAACAGTGAACTCGCCATCTGCTCCAACAGCGATAAGAACCTCGAAGCCATCGGGATTCTCTCCACCATTTCCAGGCACCTTCGCAGCATCCAACGGGACTATAGAACCTTCGCGAGCGAATACAGGATATTCACTGAGCTGCCGGTTGACCCAAAGTTCACGATCGCCCTCATAAAAAGCACCGCTGAAAATATCGACATGCCTTCCGGGTGGTAGCCAGCCCTTGACCTTGCCAAGCTTCAATTTAGGGTCACCAGGAGTAGTTATCGGCATCACAATCAACTCGGACCCGAAACAATATTGATTAGGTACACGATAAGCTTCATCGTTCTCGGGGAAGTTCCAGTACATAGGCTGTAATAGGGGGCCGTCCGTGGTGACTCCCTTTACGTTCATCGTGTAGATGTATGGCAAAAGCTGGTGACGCAACTGTAAAAACTTCGTCATGGACAATTGAGCTTCTGGTGAGAATATCCATGGCTCTTTGCTTGTCCAAGGAGAGTTTGAGGAATGCAATCGCAAAACTGGGGAGAAAGCTCCAAACTGCACCCAACGGGTTGCCAACTCATCATCTCGACTACCATTCATATGTCCTCCAATATCGTGACTCCACCAGCCATAGCCAATATTAGATGCTGTAGCTGTAAACTTTGGCTGGAAATCGAGAGATTCCCAGCTCACAACGACATCACCAGAAAACCCAACAGGATAGCGATCTGGAGTTTTGAATTAGTGTTTCGCATATAAAATGAGGACGAGCCTAGCGGCATTAAGGTATGATTTGAAAATATCTCTTACGGCTGCCGGGACCTGCGTAGCGGGAGAAGGTTAATGGTCTTCTATTTTCACGCCCACTATCTAAAAATGTGTAGTGATTCAAAAGCCACAGAGGATCTATTCCTCTTAACCTCGAGTGTGATCCTTGTTGCCCTTTATAGGTCAGTCTCAAAGCTCTCGAAAATAGGATGTTGCTCACAATCCAGCCACCAAAAGTCGATCCCATCATTCTCGACTTTCCTGTGGACAATATCAAAGAATGCGTCTAAAAATCGAGGGTCTGTCATGTCAAAAGCGATGGGATCTTTGTTCGAGGTGTCATGACCTAGCGCCTTTGCTGTTTCTTCGTATGCATCTTCGTAGCTATAAATACCCTCCGCCTACGTGTTATGGTGTCAATAATGCTATATACAATTTGTTCTAACGAATCATCGTCGGTGGGGATGTGAAAGGTTACGTACCGGGTGATCATTTACTGTGATTTTCAGCTTGCGGCGATGCAGCTCATCCAAGAAAGCCTTTGGATCAGGGTAAAGCTTCTTGTTCCAAGAGTATCCAGTCCAGCCGGTAGCTCCAGACTTAAGAACTTGTTGATCATCAGTCATATGCCAATCCATGTCTAATACAGCAACAGATAACGGAATCTTCTCCTCCTCAAATTTATCCATTAAAGCTAAGTATTGATCAGCATGATATGCATAATACCGACTCCACCAGTTCCCTAAAGCCCAGCGAGGAAGCAAAGGTTGAGGCCCCGAAATAGTGTACAGAGCCTTAACCGCCTCCCGGTAATCATGCCCATATGCAAAAAGATACCCATCAACGCGCTGCCCTAAGTTACGACTGGAAACTCCCTTTCCTTCAAACAACATAGACTCTGAGTCATCTATGCTAGAGAATCCAAGTCTTGACACCTTTATATATTGGATTTAGCAAAATTCATCATGAAAAGGTCATGCTCTTTAGATATTTCAAGCCCAAAACCAACTGCCAGTACATCACAAAAAAAGCACAAGAGAGTCGTAAACATACCACTCCAGGTCCAAGTGGAATCGGCCCATTTGACTCATCTAGAGTTCGAGCTGTGCCTCCCATATCTGCTGTTCCCTGTACGCCAAGTTCATCGGAGTCAGACTCGCCATATCTCCATATACTTGCATGTGAGCTGAAAGCACCTTTCACCGTGACAGATAAGCCTCTGGGTGTAAATATTTCCTTATTGTAAAACAGATGAAACCTCTTGGTGATGATTTCTAGTGATGAAGATGTCTCCTTGACTCGAAACTGCGGTTGTGGAAGATTGCGGTTTACAGCAAAGGTTGAAGCACGATCTTCGAAGTTTCCGTCTTCTGCCCATTCATAGCGTAAAAGTCCATCAGTGAGGACCGTGAAGCGATACTGCTGGTCGGGATTTCCTCCTACACAAATGCATGGGTCGGCGATAGGATCTACCACAAAATTCTGGCGGTGCATCGCGCTGGAAGGAAATGGCACAAGTGGGTGATATAGGACTCAGGGGATTAATTCATCTAATATTGAAAGACGTGGTGACTTTTGGTTGTAGTATCAGTGGGATTGACTGTAAGAAAGGAATAGCAAGTAGGAGGCCACAACAGTAATATTAATATCTACGCAATGGCAATAATGTTGAACGATGGAGTATGCAGTCCTACGGTATCTGTCGTACACAAATCCACACTTTGCCTCCCATCTGCTATTTCGCTCTTCTTGATTTGCTTTGTAGACTTGAAATGGAGCCGAAAATTGGAGACGGTGCATGCTGGGCATTGATAGCACAGTGGCGCGAATACGTCATTGAGTCGTCTAGAATTCGGAATTTCATCAAGGGATTCAAGACACGGTAGGATCTCACTTCTTTCATCTAGGAGAGGGAGAAGCCTAATCAAGATTCACGACGTTGATCAAGATGTTGTCTTTTGGGAATGAAATCTTGCCATGTATATATAGCTCCTCTCCAAGAGCATTCGAACCCAAAATCGGAACACTTACACTTTAACGGGTCCACTTGCTTGGCAGTAAGCCTATTTCTCGGGATATTTGGGCGAAAGTCCGGAGCTTCACCGGATAACGGTCGGATGTCGGGTAAACTTTCGGGTAAATTGGGTTACCCCTTCTAGAGCTAAAAGTACCTCTACGGCAACGCCCGTGCGAAATAAGATCTCTCGTCTTCCATGAAATAGTGCAGTACCTTTAAATATATTTATTTACCATTTTGTACGTCTCCAAACCCCGTTTCGAGTACGAAATGACCATAATGAGATTGTGGATTACGCAAGTCGTCCCGGCTGTTTGATTTATTAATCTTACGGCAAGCCAACTTAGCAAAAATTAAATTCGGCCTCAAACCTTAATACATCAATGACACGTTAAAAACAACAATGGCGGGAAATTTAACAGTACGCGCGGCGCAGGTCATTGCTGTGATCCGCGTATTATCTACCAAATCTAGAAAATTGGCTTCAGACCTTCAGCGGTTGAAAACGTTCGTGCAAGTAGTACAGTATACCGAAAATTAGATACTTTAGGTGACCTTTCACTTCGGAGTCTGTGAAAAAGGGAGGCTGGGGACCCCAATATGTTTACGTCAGAGTGCGCATCGCCTTACACGCAGTTAAGTTGAGTTGAGTCTATTTGAGTATCGAATCTCGAAGTTTACTGTTTGAAGAGAAACCTCCAACTCCCTACTTGCGAATAGCAAGGCATCGTACAACTCCGAGCGTGCCAAGCACAGCAGATTTGAGCGTACAATAACCCAGTATCCTTAGGAGCATGTGCTTATACTTGGTGAATAGAGAAAACAGCTTGCGACGGCTCGGTCTATCCTGCCGACACCAGGTCGAAGTTTGAGGGTGGCAACGGACTACCAATGTAAAGTTTCATAAAAGTCTAATTCAGAATACCAATCACGTCAAACTATGTGAGATAAGAAAAGAAAGGAGCCCTGAGTGTTTAGGGCTGACGCGCTGGATCGAACCCGTTTGCTTGAAGTAGTAGTTACTTCCACATCTGCCAATGAGGCGTTTTCTCCTAAACCCTCCCAATTTGTTGTCCCATACAGCTTAATCTGGCATGATTGAAATATGTCTTGTACATTTCTCTCTATTTGGAAGATTCCCTGCCAGTAGGAGGTCATTGCAACGGTTCCACAGAGAGCGTTTCACACTTGTGATAGTTGCTCCCCATCACGGTAGAACAACAGATAGAGGATTGCCTCAAGTAGAAGCAAAACATGTCACTTCACCTCTCTCTTCGGTGATTAAATTAGCTCGGCGTCAATTTTCCAAACTTACGCAGTGCAATACCTCCCGTCGGGAACAACCTTGTGAATCCAAACTAGAAGTCGGCGCTGTAATAAATACAAGCGCTAATCTAGCGCCTCAATCTTACCTCGCGCAAACTATAAAACTACCTTTATATGGGCAATGACTCCTGCTCAATTAATTTAGAACACGTCGTTCCTTCTTCTGCAGAAAAAAACTGCTCTTCTCGTCGAGATGATCTTTTGAATCTCAATTCCAACCTCAGCGGCTCAATTCAGACTCCTCTGCTCGCCATCATGTACATCAATCAAGTGTCTATATGGCTCTGTTGCGTCTCGGTACTCCAGCTGACCACGGCCTTCTCCCTGGATACTCAGCCACTGGCAAAGCGTGTTATTCAGAAGGGATGGGCTTTGGCACAGAGTACCTGTCCTACAAACTCCAATTCTTGCGGTGATGGCTCTTGCTGCCCCTCCAATCTGTTTTGTTTTCAACATGGAAACCTAGAGATTGCATCTTGTTGCCCAACGAGTAAGGAATCGATGGAACTCTGATGGACCTCTGCTAAAATTCGACTCCAGATAACCCATGCAAAGGCGAAATACAGGGAAATCCGAAATGCGCCGACACGGAATGGTCTGAATGGACTGGATCTCATGGGAACAGCTTCTGTTGTGCAGTTGGGCAACGAGGCGTTTATAGAGTTGCGGATGGCGTTGCCGGCACGTGTGTAGCGCCTGGGTATGTGGGTACTGGATATACGAACGCGGTCTTGGTAAGTCTTCAATATACTCGGTAAACGATGAGGAAATGGTCTTGGAAAACCACAAGCCCACCACCCCACTCTACCTGGACCTTGACGGAAAGCTGATATAGAAAAAAAATAGAAAGTAGCTGGAATACTTCCAACCGGTACTACTCCAAAAATCACATCTGCCCGGTCAATTACCCCTTCCCAGCCAACTACGACTTCCCGGTCAACAACTTCCCGGTCAGGTGATACTTCTTCTGCTCGATCAGCTGCTGCAGCTTCTTCTCGATCATCCAGATCTTCACCGTCAGCTGCTTCTTCCCTGTCAGCTGAGGCTGCTTCTTCTCCATCAACAAGTTCTTCGCGGTTAGCTAGTTCTTCCAGATCAGCTACTTCTTCCCGATCAGCTACTTCTTCGCTATCAGCCAGAGCTGCTACTTCTTCTTCACGTTCGACTACTACCTCTTCTTCTCGATCAACTACTTCTTCTTCTCGCCGCTCTACTAGCTCTTCTTCCCGATCAGCTACTTCTTCGCTATCAGCCAGAGCTGCTACTTCTTCTTCACGTTCGACTACTAGCTCTTCTTCTCGATCAACTAGCTCTTCGTCCCGCCCAACTACCTCTTCTTCCCGACCAACTACTTCTTCTTCTCGCCGCTCTACTAGCTCTTCTTCTCGATCAACTAGCTCTTCGTCCCGATCAACCACTTCTTCTCGATCAAGTACTTCTTCTTCTCGATCAACTAGCTCTTCGTCCCGATCAACCACTTCTTCTTCTCGCTCAACTACATCTTCCTCGTCAGCTACTTCTTCCCCAACGACCATGTCCTCTTCTTCAAACACGGTGTCGTCTAGTTCGTTGACAGTTCAATCGACAGGAAAGGCAGTTTTTTTCCACTATATGATTGGAACTATCACTGATGCTCACTGCTTGAAAGATATTCAGGACGCAAAAGCACTTGGAGCAGATGCATTTGCGCTTAACATTAATACCGTGACTGCAAGTTGGGCAACTACCACGGTAGCATCTCTTTTCAAGCATGCCGCAGCACAAGGATTTAAACTTTTCTTTTCCTTTGATATGACGGGCTTTAACCATCCAAACCAGTTCATCGACTTCTTGAAGTATTATGCTGTGCATCCAGCCCATTATAGGTACAATGGCCTACCATTCGTCTCAACGTTTAATGGAGGGCAAAACAGCTTCGGATATAGTTCTGTCAATGAAGGATGGAAGCAGGCGCTTCAGGTGGCCATGGCAAGCGCTCCAACCTCCCAGCCTATTTATTTCGTGCCTGCTTTCCAGGATTATTCGATTTCAAGTTCTTTCTACTCCACCTTTCCAACTTTAGACGGGTAAGTGCTATTCTAGACCTCATACATGGGCTGGTGCTAACAATTTTCAGAGCAATGAATTGGGATTCATGGCCACAGAACTACCAGGGAAAGATTGTTGTTCCCACAGCTTTGGATACAACACTTCAAAATGCTGGCAAATCTGCTGGAAAGACATTTATGATGGGAATCTCCCCTCTTCAGTTCAAGCATATCGATGGAGGTCAAAATTGGTATGTAGCCCCAATGTTTTCAGACAGCGCAAAGCACTAAACTATGCGTTATAGGTACAGACGAGGTGAACAGAATCTCGAATATCGCTTCGGTCAGGTGCTTAAATTAAAACCCGACTTCGTTGAGATCCAGACTTGGAATGATGCTGGTGAGAGTCACTACATGGGAAACTCATGGCCGGAGCCCCTTATTGGCTCCAATATCGGAACCTACACTGATGCCTACGATCACACTGGCTATTATCAAATTCTGCCTGCATTCATCAAGTCCTACAAAGCTGGCGCCTCGTCAACATTCGGAATGGTTCCAACCAATGGAGCTCTTGCACAGGGGACTTTCTGGCATCACACCTTGCTCACCAGTGGAGTGAGTGACACATCGCCTCCTATATCATATAAATCAGGAATGCTAATTGGAATAGACATGTTCGGATAATCTTGGCAAACCTCAGGGAGCAGACACGGCGGAAGATATAGTAACAGCAAGTACCTCCATACTGAGCAACGCTCGGTTCTTATATTGGAAATTTCTAACACTTGTTTTAAACAGGCTGTCATACTTGTTCGAGCTAAACAAACTAGTCTTCGTGCAGTATTTACCAGTGGCAGCACCACTTTGGGAACGAAAACTCTCGTGCCTGGTTATAACGCCGTTTCATTTGGTGGACTTACTGCAGGTTTAGTCACTGTCAAAGTGTTAAACGCTGCAGGTGCTACCGTAGTTTCTGGCACCGGTCCGATTGCTGTAAGTACTCGAGATAGGCACCAATCAATGAAGCACTAGCTAACATATCTGGAAAGGTCGTTGGTGCAGCAAGCCTTTGCAACTACAATTTCCAAGTTGTCGGCTTACGTTAGCGAGTTGTAGCAAGAAGCTATCAGCGTTGTATTTTCGGCATGATATTCCATGCAGGTATATAAAAACACACATATATATACAGGTATATAGAGGTAAGCATAGTACTTGAGCAGTGCCCAGGTATATAGCGGTCGTCGATTGGGTATAAACATACATATGGGTATAAGCATATAGAATAAGCTTTCTAGAACTAGAAGGTATGACTGATCTACACTTAATATTAAAACTTCGCGCCATGAGTAGACGCGAATGTCGCGACGTGTTGTGACCAACGTAAGCCACTGGCCGATCGGTTTGTGATAGATGTATCAACATATCTCTCACACTACTTGGGACTCGTTGGAATCAATCTTAAATCATGTTATTAAGTCCAATAGCATGGTTGACATCTGCAATGCTTCAGTCCATCGCAAATACTATCTTATTGTCGCTGTGATGTTCAAAGTACATAAGAGGCAGACTAAAATACTCGCTTAACAATCGCATCTAGCCTGGTCGATTTTTTCTACAGACTCTTACGCCACCTAATCCTGAAGTCCCATAAATTTGTGATTTGGAGTTCCAAAACTAGGCTTGTTAGGGATTCTGCGCCCAGCGACGAACCAATTGACTCAGGTAGTATGCTAAGTTGATTCATGTGGAGGTCTGTCTTCAAGACGGCCAAAGCCTGTGCGGTAAGGGGTAAGGTCGCTCTACGAAATCATGTTCGATGTTAGTGAGAACAACCCAAGATCATCCTACTCCTACCTTCGGTATAGTCGTAGGTTAGGTTGCAGTAGCATCTCTGAAACTGCCATACGCCTACCTCCCGACGTGCATGCATACATCACGGGCTTCCGCCCTCTCGCCAGGACCCGCAATCTCGGGACTATTTAGAGTTCGCGCTAGCAAAGCATAATTCAACCACCGTCACCAACAGCATTTCTTCCCTTTTATGACGGATCAATTCGTGATGCCGACAATGTGTGTGGCTGGAGGTGGAGACGAACACGGAAACTTTTATCACAGGACTAAGGATCTCATGAACATCTGATACCTAGAGTCAATAATGTAGGGCAGCACCAGGTGTCAAGAGATCCAACTATTCAGGAAGGTGCCGACGACCATTCTTTGGCAGGTGAAGTGGCAACACCTCGCACCGGGCACAGAAATCGAGAAACATCTCGGCAAAATGTTGAAAGGCGAAGGAGAAACCAGCACTTGCCCTCGAGCAGAGTATGCTCATGCGGCAGCTCTCAAATCCATGTGCCTGCGGTTTCGGTTGTTCTGTAATAGACACTTGAAAGAGTCATGAGTTGAATACTCTTCACATTGAGCAATCCTCAAGTCGTCATCCAACTGCTAGCTGCACGAATGACTAGTCCAGCCTGTCCCTTGATACCAAAGAACTTCCCGTAAATGCAGAAAGCCAATATCTCGATAATTTGACAGTGAGTGAAGTTCGTGTCATGCATCTAGCCACGCACCACGACTTATTGTCAGGTGCTTTAGATGAAGTAGCATTCCCTCACCGATGAAACATGTCAGGTAGCAAAGTACTTCTATGTGGTACTCAAGTACCTTGCCGTAAACGTCTGTTCATTGCTAGGGAACGAAGTTATGTGAGCTGCCAATGAGAACAACAGCAAATTTTTGATTGAGAGTATTTTCGAAATCATCTACACTTTCATACTCAGTCTCATCTTTCTCAAAGCGTCAGCGGCGGATATTTATAGAGTCCTCATCAACGCATTGAATAACTCCTAGCTCTCGCAGCTCGTACACCCAAATGGCGGAAACTGATGTTGATAGAATAGGCACTTGAGTTATTATCGAGTCGCTCCTTCAGGTATCAAACAATTTATGTAGACTTATCAGCAAGGCGTATTCACGCTCGGATACAGTCTTTCACAAGAATGGATGTTATAAACAGCCATTTTCGAGCTTAATCGGCTGTTAACTTGGGAGGCTAAGTTCTCGATTATATATTTTGGCAATGTTGGCCAGTGTATATCCCCAAGTAGACAAAGCTTCCCAACAGATATTCTAAAGGACTCGATCTATACATGCAGTAATTCAAACCAGGCAATTTATGAATCTAAAGGTTGATGATAGTATGTATATATATATATATATACCTCAGGTTTGCCTTCCTTGGTATCCCGTTGTAATCCATGAACTCCAATCAAACTCAAACACCTCTGTGACATCGTTCGTCATAATTCATCGTGCATCGCAACATCTTCTATGGCGTATACGTTGTTGCTTCCGGTGCTGCTTTCATACCAATCGTTGGTTGTCCACTCCACAATCAGCTTCTTCGCGGCTTCAGACATGCTGTAATATCCAGGGTTATCCTTTGGAAAGAACATTGCTAGACATGGCACGTTAAATGAGATCTCGAATAAAAATATTAAGAGAAACATACTCATATGAGCTCCAGTCTCATCGGCCGCTTTATCGTTGATAGCTTCATGCCAAAGCTCCTTTCCATCTCGCTTCGGCAGATTGCAAAAGGTTCGCTGATTTCCCATCACGCTTCCCACCATACTTCCAGTTTCTTTGCTAACAGCTTGCTTCCCTAGTCTTGTATACAGGTTCCCAAATCCGATATCCAACTCTTTGTTTAGCCTCGTCATACCCGCAACTCGTTTGCGAAGCTCTTCGCCCTTCATCAGGCACCCTACAAATTCAAGGTGCGAGCCAACCCACGACCAGCCCTCTGTGATCTGATCGCGCTTTAAATATGCAGTTGCTCCTCCCGCAGCCACAGCAGCCCCTGCTCCGGCATACAAAGCTAGTTTTCCCCATCGCTGCCATGCGGGCGTTGACGCATCTGACGCCGGCGGAGCAGGTAATGCTGCAACAGGTTTTTTGTCCTTATTTTCTTTTGTACTGGCTTGAGTAGCTGCATTTCCGCCCCAAAGGGCACCAGTAATTCCACTCAACTGTGTAAAAGCCGAACTGGCGGTATTATAATGTCCTTCGGCGCCATGTGCCACCACGCCAGGGGAGATCCCCAAGTATGGCGTATCGAATGCGAGGACGCCTTGGATGTATGGGAACATAAACGCGTTCAGTCCACCTTCGGTTGCATCGGCCGCCTCAGACTCTATCGCGCGATCAGATGCAAGGCCTAATATAGTGTCTGCAGCTACGATTCCACCCATGGAATGTCCAATAAGTATCGTGCGGACTGACGGATCAACTGTTGGAGATGGTGTCTTATTCTCGACCTCTATGTCGATTACCTTTTCCTGAAGCCTACGAATTCCATTAGGCCATCCCTCTAGATTACAAGATAGAAGTTTAATTACCAGTCTCTGAATCTACTCACACTTGTCTCTAGATTTCCTCGAGTCTCAAATTGGGGGTAGACAATAGCCCGCACGTCAACCTTAGGCAACCCATGGCTAACAAGAGCTTTGAGGTGCTCTGGGAAGCCTCCAAAAGTATTGTCATCTCCTTTGAACCCGTGAATGAAACATAGTAGCAGTGTTTTCTTCATGATGCTTTCATGTTTGCCTGTGGATGGTCGATGGTCGATGTCGAGATGCAGCTCAAGTGGTGGGGTAAGCATAGATGTGACTTGGCTTCGGGAATCGAGACTCGTAGCCGACTTGGCACTTCACTATTCGGCTAACCTTATAGCTATGGATCCGAAGCATACAATAGATGGCAAGATGAAAAGAGAAGCGAGAGTAAACCAGCAATTTCCTCATCACACTGTACTGTCACTTACTACGGTATCCAAAACTATTTTTCAGACATCATATTCACCGCGCAAGGACTTGAAGCTTGATTAAATGAGTTAGACCGACAGCGTTCAAAGTTCTAGTACCAAATGAAGCTGCAGACACGCTAAAGTTGGAGATACTCAAGCAGAATATAAAAAATTTAATAGGTGCTAAATCAGAACAATTCTTTTTCGTAATGAAGAAATTAAACAGTGGATTCTTCATTTCGTCCCATAATTTCCCCCAATTGCTATGGTCAGATTACTCATTGTTCTTACAGTTGATTCAGCTTTCTTTCCACATATACACAAACAAATAATTACCTCTAACAAAGTCCATTATTATGAGCCGAGCTGACCCTCAAACTCTACGAGCTTGTACCTGTTTAGCACTGAATTGTGCATTAATACTTACGTCGCATCTTGTAAGCTATGATATTATACCTTGAATAAGCTTTGCTGCCACGCCTTACGTAATCCATCCTCTCCGACAAGAACGAGTATTGATTGGCGGAATGGAGTAAGATCTTCCCAAGGGTTCCTGTTCTTGGCAAAATTTCCCCGACTCCGACCCGCCGTATCCGCCGTTACCGATCAAAATTAAAAGTAGTATAGAGCGACGTCAGAGTAGTTTGGACATACGCAAGCTATATCATAGCACTTCCAATCGGTTACATTATTACCTACCTTTTGTTGTCCAACTGAGATGCTAAGAGCCATCAATTGTCTTGTTTTGAGTGTCAAGAACTCTGGTGCCCAGTTCTAGGTGTAGAACTCAATTTTGGAAAGAATTGTAGAAGCCAGTGCCAGAACGTGGACATCATGGGAGACAAGATGAGTGAGGAAAGGAAGGCCGTGAATGGATCCAGTCCAATCAGTAGCGATACCTCAAAAGATAAGAATACACCGGATACGAAACAGGACATAAAAAAGACATCGAGGTTCAAGAAAATATGTGCGAAGCTTGGGCTCGACATTGGGACGCTTTTGATGATGTTTAAGGGCTCCGTTGCACCAACAATAGCAATTGCGTTCTACCAGGCTGACGTTGTATGTTACTGGTGGATGTGTTCTTCAAATTGGAGGCCATAATTCGCTAACAGTACCTCGTAGGTAGCAGCACAGTACGGCACGCTTGGGTATCTTGTACCCATCATCTCGGTGCTGTCCATACCTATAATGCCCCGAGCGAAGTATTTTCAAACATTGATCTTAAACATACTAGGAATATGTATTGGCAGTGCAGTCGCGCTTTTAGGCCTATGGAGCAGCATCCAGGCTCGCATAAACACCACACCTGCTGGCTCTACCAAGTCTTACAATTCCTCTCAAGCTGTTGTTTGGTAAGTTCACATTTCCTTTACTACCGTAATCCCTCCCTAGCTACACCTATAAGAGGGAAATTCTCGAATTTATTCTCATAGATAAGAGCGTCACTGACTCATCCAGTGCTATCTGGCTGTTCGCGAATATCTGGTTTGCTAATTATCTTCGGGCGAAGATGCCTGCATTGCAGTTCCCTGTCATTATGTACAGTATCTTTACCAATATTGCCTTCACTTTTGGACCGATGTTTCCGGCATTCGCTTTCGGGCAAGCATTAATTAAACAACTATTGACAGGTTTCTTGACAGCATTCGGAATATCCACAGCAGTCCATTTATTTATCATACCAATGTCGTCAAGATTGGTGGTATTTAAGGAGCAAGCAGGATACATAGGCTTGATACGGACAACTTTGAAAGCACAAACAGCTTATCTGCAAAGCTTAGAGTCCACAGACATGTTCATGGGTACGGGGTCCAAAAGTGAAGTTTCAGAAGAGGTTTCCCCCGATAATGAGAAGAAGAAACAAAAGAAGAATAAAAAGGAGAAAGAACCACAGACGGACCGGTCAAATCACCCAGCGAACACATCCCAGTCCAAAGCTTTGAAGAGTGCGGTTGCCGGGTTAATCGCCCTTCATGGAAAACTGCATGGTGATATCCCATTTGCCAAAAGAGAGGTGGCTTGGGGTAAGCTTGGCCCTACAGATATTGATAAGATCTTCGAGTTATTTCGAGCAATCGTTATTCCCCTCATAGGAATGTCTACAGTCTCAGACATTTTCGAAAGAATAGCAGAGCGGCGTGGTTGGGTCAAACCACAAAGACCAAATGAAAGAGATAATTCTGAGTCATGGGAGCGTTGTACCGAAGCAGAAAAGATTGCAGAGAAAAATACGTGGAATGAGGTCATGAAAGCTTTGCACGAGCCATTTTCAATAGCAGTAGCGGCGATGGATGAGGGATTAGAGCATGCCGGTATTTGCTTGGAGATCTTACCAAAGCCGAAGCAGAAGAAGGTAGATGAAGAGCAGGCGAAGAGCGATCCTAAGCCCGGTGATCTTGAATTTTCAAATTACATGGAACAGAAAATGACGAGCTTCTACAATGAGCGAGGCAAAGTTTTGCGTGCTTGGGCTCGTGAGAAGGGGCTATCAGAAGCCCAATTCGATTCCGCAAGCGTATCCCCTCCTGGAAGCGAGACATTCACACCTGGTGAGGCCAAGCATCGTAAGTGCCACCCAACCTGCTGCTATTTAACATGACCACTTGAGTGTTTTTACAGTATTAACTTCTTCGTTCTGACCAGGTCGTGACCAACAACAATTATATTTGATTCTCTATATGGAGCACTTGCTTTACTCGGCAGGGACAGCAATAACAGCTCTTGTCCAATTTGCGGACAAGAAAGTCGAGGATGGTTCGATGAAGAAGAGTCATCTTATTGTACCAGGTCCAAGACGTCTAAAGAAATGGGTTCTCAGTATTGGGCGTGAGGACAGCACCGTTGACACGGAGTCGCCAGATAGTATGGAGGCAGGAACTAACAATGTGTACATGGGTTCAGGCTTTAATCCCAAGAAAGATCCAGAGCATCTACCACCTAGAACTGCTTGGGAGAAGTTTGGCAATGGTCTGCGTACTATACCTAGGTTTTTGGGATCAACAGAATCGGCATTTGGCTTTCGAGTCGCCTGTGCTACCTTGACTATGTATGGTTAAACCCTATTTATGCACTTTCGAAGCTATCTAATATCTAGCTTAGTGGAATTGTTGCCTTTTTGGAGAAGACGCATGGGTTCTTCTTCAAGCAAAGACTAGGTGAGAATTTCTAGGCTTCAGATGATTCGATTCGCAGATATTGAACTAATGCAATTCTACCAGTCTGGTCCATGATCATCATAGCCATCGGCATGACCGTGACAAGTGGCCAATCGATGCTCGGATTTTTCGGGCGCATTGCAGGAACAGCAATTGCAATGGTAACTTCCTTGATAATATGGTATATTGTCGATGAAAAAACCCCAGGAGTCATTGTCATGCTTTGGTTTTTCATCTTTATAGAGATGTACTTCTTCCTCAAATATCCACGTTTTCTTCCGGTATGGCTCGTGGCAATTGTAACCCAAGTCTTGATAATAGGATATGAGCTTCAAGTAGGAAAGATCGGGATTGCGGCTTCGGCGGCATCAGGTCAGCCATACTACCCGTAAGTCTTCATACAATTGCTAATTCAGCACTAACTCTTGCATAGAATATACCAGCTGGCCCCATATAGGCTAGCAGCAGTTGCTGGCGGCTCCTTTGTAGCGTTTATTTGGACTATATTTCCATACCCTATATCCGACCGCAGCTGGCTTCGAAAGGATCTTGGCTCAACGTTATTTCTACTTTCAAATTACTATTCGGCTGTCCACTCGACAATAGGTGCCAGGCTGCATGATACTGAAGGGGATATGGCCATCAAGACAAGTCCTGGCCGCCAATTAAAAAAAGTTCGACATCGTGTGTTCAATAAATTAACGATGCTCCTACCTTCTTTACAGCAGCACGCTGACTGGCAAAAATGGGAAATTTCAATAGGAGGCAAGTTTCCAAGAGATAATTACGAAGCAATCATCATGAGAGCCCATAACATCACGAATTATTTATCTCTGATGAGCTACGCAACAGATGCTTGGACCAAAGAGAATGGAAGTGTGTATCCTAATTCTGAAAAGGCGCACCGAAGAGCTTGGCTCAACGATCTCACGAATTTGATTGATAGCGTGGGACCAACGAGTCATCAGATTACATCTATACTATCTCTTCTATCATCTTCAGTAAAGCAAGGCTCGCCACTTCCACCACATATCCAATTACCTGAACCTTACAACCTGAGCCGACGCTTAGAAGCTCTTGATACAGGGATCTTAGATTCACGACATGTTGAAGAGCCTGGATACAGTGCCTATGGTAAGAAAACTCCATTCACTCATATTATCAGCCGTTTTAACAGTAGTGTAGCTGTACTACAAGTAGCAAGCAGTTTGATCACCGACGATTTAAGCCGACTTGTAGACCACGTGAGAGACCTTGTTGGAGAGACAGACTTCAGCTTCACTGTTAATCATTCGTTTGACAGCGAGAGTACCGAAAAGGGGAAGAGAGACTAGAAGTATATATTATGATAGTGTAAAATCAAGGGAAATAGTGTAGTTATATCATTGAGCGATTTAGAACAGCCCATGAAGAACGATCCATAATAAATGTGAAGACCTTTTGTACGTGCACCTGGTGGTGACCCATCGTTAATGTTTCTTTCAAAGAAGCTCGTACTTTAGAGCTCTCCTTTGAGACGTAGCTTCAGGGAAGAGTGCCTCAAGAATCACATCATATAAGGAAGCTATACGGCGTTTTCTCAACCTATCAAAGTGGTCAGAAAACAGCTGGGCTCCAAATAATAGTTGCATTTCCTGAATCACTAACGCTTTGCCTTTCGATGGGTTATCTACTGCGTGTAACTTGGTCCTAAGCCTTTGGAGGGCATACATCTTTGATAACCATCCCTTTTCTCAAACTCCACAGAACCATAAAGCTAAAGCTCCAATGGAGCCAAGGCTAGAGCATCACGAACAAACATCATCTGCAGACGAAGTCTCTATTTTATTTCCGCAGCTGGGGCTCTACCGTATCCCACCACGCATCCATCTGATGAGAGATAAACCCTCCGCAATCAGTCTCGCGTGGCCGACCGCACCGCCAAGCGCTCCACCCCGACCGTCATCATCTGGCGAAGCCATAAGGTTAGTATTGTGGGTTGCTCGCGGGATGCCCTTTTACCTTTTGTTCCCTTTTTTTTTTTTAAAAAAAAAACCAAAAAAGAGAGAGGTTGAAGGAGGACCCGCGGGCCGTGACGAGGAGCATTTTCCATCTTCCATTTCCGGCCTTTTCGGGGCCAGCCACGACGGGGTGTCGTCGCTCCATCGGCTCACTTTTGATCACCAGCCTAGGGGCTAGGCTCTATTATTTCTGTGGCCCGACGCAGCTGGTATTCATCAGTCGCGCTTGTTCAGCGCCGTGGGTTTCTGGTCTGGCCCGTAAGGTCCAATGGAGGCGGTGATGTTGGACGTGCAGGTGGGAGGGAGGCTTTGAAGACGATGTAAGGCGGAGGTGTAGCGTAGCGGACTGTCTCGGAGGACGGGGGTAATAGGCCTAGGTATGCTGTTGTGCTTCCAGATCTAATGAGCTTGCTATTTCTTGTGTGCTGTAAGCACCGTCTATTTAGCAAAAAGAACCCCATGTGTGTGCGTTGCCTGTGTTGCTGGATCGTCATCCTCTGGGAGGGGGTCGATATATTCCCCTCACATAATCGCACTCCTAGGAGCAAAATGTGTCTCGTAATGCTAGTTGTTAGATTTTACATCGCTCACAGGTTGCAACAATTCAATCCCGCGAGTTTTGTTTTAAATTGATTATGTGCTCTAGTCTCAGAGACTCGGGTTATACTTCGTATCTCTTCCCGCTTGACATAAGTGTACATTCCCAATGTTTGGAGAATGCCAAGATAATAAGCGAGCTCTGTTAAGGGGCTAATTTGGCCCCCAAGTTGTAAATTGAGCACGAGCCACAGAACAATCACTAAAGCAACTAGTAAGACTGCAGCACAGACAAAGTTAAGAGCAAGTCTGGTAGGAGTGTAGTGGTATTGGCAGACCTCATGATCTAGTCTCTTCGCCATCTCTCCACTCTTATCTACGTAAGGTTTCATTAACACTTCCTCCCCAGTCGATATGCTGTAATCTCGATCAATCGATCTTAGCAGCAATCAATCCTAGAAGAAAGAAACTCCATCGCTACTAGCAATACAAAAGTGCGCATGAGCATCATTTCAGCTTCAAATGCACATGTAGTCCCAAAAAATACTAAAAAAGTCCAGCCACCCAAAACACCTGGTGATGCATATGCTTTCTCCAAAGATATAACAGCGCTCATCCTTCTATGGGAGACCCGCTGATGGTCGAGAAAAAACGCCTTCAATTATGCAAATGTGCAAGCTTCCCCGTTAATGATGCTCAGCACTGTTTTTGTTTTAAAAAAAAATCAAGGAAACGTAGAAATTCCCCTATTATGTGGGTAGTGATTCATGGCCAAATATCTGGGAAATCTATTGGTGGAAGTTTGGTTGAGGGAGAACCGGCCACTGTTGATGATATGGAGGATATGCCACACCTGATCGGTAATCATTCCTTTTTCCAAGCGGTTGATAATGCATCTGCTCAACATTTGTCGAGTAATCGTGCATTGATGCCGACGGGGGAGGATAGAGGAGAGTATTGACATGTCGAACAGGCTTATACGGAGATGCACGCTGTTGTAGGTAGAAGGAAGGGGAGTTGAGATTTGGGAAATTCGCCGAGATCGGGGATGACCCTAATGATAAGAGATCGTGAACTGAGTGTGGACTTTGCCGTCTGGAAGGAGTCACGTAACCATTCCCGTTCGTAGTATTGGGACCATGTTGACTCGGTGGACCAGTTGGTGTAAGCATAGGAAGCTGAGGTGTCCAAGTTGGTGTTGTCGGGAATACGCTTGACATGGCCCTCCCGCTCAACGGAGGTAGAACGGGAGCCTGGTGTTGTGGAAAGCTATGTCCATTATGATTATTGTGGTACGATTGGTTGGTAGAGATTGTCAGATTCGGTACTGGCAGTCGGGGAGCATCTTGTCTCAGTGGTGGCATACTGGAGGTAAATGATGCCAGAGGTTGGTTTGATATCGTAATTCGCTTGGCAGGAGGCTCTTCCACATCTTGATCATAGCTGCGTTTCCGAACTCGTGAATCCAAGTCTGGCATATTAGGAAGTGGCGAAATGAGAGTTGCCGCTTGATTGGGAATCCAGGTTTGAGAGTAAGGGGCAGAATTCGAAATGGGAGCGTATAGCTTTGATGTAGGAGGTGACGCCTGCATGGAATTTGGCGGTGAAGGCAACGTGGGATTCAAGATAGAAACTGCACTGGGTGCATGAGGTACTGGTGCTTTAGTTGCTGCATCACAGTACACCCAGAACTTAGCAAGTTTTTCCTGCCACTCCTGCCACTGGTCTTTAGAGGCCAAAAGACTATATCTCATGTTGCTAAGAAATTCAACCTCCATGACATGGATTTCAGTAACAGATATTCCCGATACCTCAGCCCAGGTTTTATTGGTGTATGTATTGTCATCAAGAACTGTTCTTAATTAGCTCTCTCCACAACCGGCTTTCGAATGCAACTCACACTTGTTTCCTAGCATCAGTGCTACGGTCAAAAGACGATACTCACTGCCACTTCTCCCTTTGACTGCCGGATTGATTGTTTTCAGTCGGTAAATGAAAAGGAGAGCCAGGAGGATGACATTTTGTGTCACTTGCGTAGTGGAGAGAATTGTTACAACCCATTTCCGAAAGCCACTTGAAGGATGTGCCTCATCTCTCAGTCGTTTTACTGGTGAGGACGACGGTGATAAATTCTCAGCCTTCTTCAACGTTTCCGTGGATTCGAACCAGAACAAGCAAGTGATCTATGCAAAGTCAGTATACACAACTAGTAGCAGCAAGATTGTTTGGCAAACAAACCTGGGCTGCAAATTCCGCCAAACTTCCCCCACTGTTATTTATCGTGGATGGAATCTGCAAGTTGGGCACGATCATGTCTGCGTTTGCACTCTTTTGTCTCTGCAAGCTTTCTAGAGGGGCCATCTCTTTGTTGGCAGTCGGAGGCGTTCCGACGGGAACATAGGAACGCTGATTCTGTAACTCATTCTGAGGGGCTTGTATTGCAGGTTGACTTATTGTGGAATACCGCCTACCGTCCCCAATAACTCCCGAGTATGAGGTGCCGAACGGGTTCGTGGAGGCAGGTGTAGGGTAGGGATGTTCCTTCCTGCTGGTGTAGCCATTATATTGGGGCTGTTGGTATTTAGTACCCATCTCGTCGGCTGGTTGTGTTCGTAGGTGGTCTCTGACAGAAGTCTCGAGATATCCTGGTGCAAATCGTGGCAGAACGTATAGAGGTAGGCTGTCCTTCCGACGGTCAATGCCAAAGGTGACGGAGTGCGAAGAAGGGGAAAGGAATTCGAGAGGCGCCGGTCTCGCAGAGGTTCGATGCATGGAGGTGGTTATTCAAGGTGAGGTTCCGTGAGTTGGTCAGTGACTGGAGGTCACTAGATGAATATGTGACGATTTCAAACAGTCACAATACCATCAATCCCTAATGGTCCAAGGCTACCTAGCCCAAAGGCGAATACCTTTTCAGAGCTCCCAGCATTCACTATCCCTCATTTATCATCCGTCGTGTCCGCAGATTCATGGGGGGCCGAGAAGGGTTGGACGGCGTTGTAAAGCGCTCCAAGAAAGGGCAATTGTAGGTTTCCGGAAACCTCAGCTTTCAGACGACCGGTGCTTTTGATTGGAGCTAGCAATTACCGCAGGCGTGGAGAAACCGCAGAGCTGAGGATGTGCTTGCTGGGCCGGGACTAAATTAAATAGGTAGGTTGGTTGAGAAATGCGAGCAAGAATCCAAGTATCTCGGCTAGGGTGGTGGTGTATCTCAGGGCAACGAGCAACAGCGGGAGGAGGAGGAGGAGAGCGGCCGGCGAGGAATGACAGGCCGGAGGGTGTGGTTTGTAAACGGGAAGCCAGCAGACAAAGTAATGGAATAGTGTAGCAGAGAGAGAGGGACAACAGAAGAAAGTCGAAAGCGTAAGGGCAATGAATGAAAGAGTGGAGGCTTGATCTCAAAGAAGCTCTAAGATGTCCAGTCTCGTCCCCAGGGCCGGTTGATGTCACAACCCACGAAAGGAAAGAAAGTAGTAGTACTATAGAGGAAAAAGGACACTAGTCGCTAGTGGAGCCCGCGACAGGGGTGTGGAGCAGCATCTGCTTGCTCATCCCACGAGCAACAGAGTGTACGTGTACGGAGCTACTACGAAGCAAGAGAAAAGGATGTGAAATAATCACCAAACTGTGCTTTTGGAACCTGGCCGGGATGTCTGGATGTGCAAGCAAGCAAGCAAGCAAGCAAGCAAATAATAGGTTAGGGTAGTGTTTAGGTTAGGTTCGGATAGGATAGGTTAGATTAGCTAGTTCGAGAATATTATTAGTTAGGGAGGTGGAAGTAGTGGGTTTAGTGGAGGGGAAACGCTAGCCGGTACCGTACCGTAGGCTCTCTTCCTCTCTCACCCTCTCTCCTCTCTAGGGTGGTTGGTTGTCCAGGTGCTTCTAGAGGACAAAGGGTTAAAGGATAAAAAAAAAAAGGGCCTCGGGCACAAAGGTAGCCGTTTGGGGGTGTCGCTGTAGTGCGTGCGGCCTGGTGCGGCCATAGGGAGATACGGCGTGCATATAGGGAAACCACATCCTTCGTCTGTAGGGTGTACTGTACCGTACTGCCGCTGGGTCGTGTTTGAAAGCTTGCGTCAGGCCACCTGCAGGCCACTCACCACCACCGCTATAGTGGGGAGCACAAGGGGGTTGCTGGTGCTATTGCTTTTTCCACGTTCCAAGTATACAAAGGAAGCAGGCGGGGGCGCCCCTATCATCCCCGTGGCAGCGTGGCCCGGCCAATGAGGGGGCGTGGGTATAGCGGAATATCCCAACCTAATCCCTCCCCAACCCCCCCATATCATGCCGAATGTAAAAACTGCCCAAGCCATAAAGTCAGCAAATTCCAAAAGGCAATCAATCGGTACCCTCTGATCCCCAACGCCGCGTGCCGTGCGTGGGCCGTGAGTCGTCTGAGGAGGGCGTTGAGGAGTGCCGAACAAAATATGTGGTCGTGAGCGGGGGGGGGGGG
>Ga0247810_10000455_pt1 | contig 44959 bp, 49 predicted proteins | sample UWRJL119311C1_FD_179918 | JGI IMG/M metagenome (GOLD analysis project Ga0247810, IMG submission 179918) | Plant litter microbial communities from Arlington Agricultural Research Station in Wisconsin, United States - UWRJ-L119-311C-1 | ecosystem: Environmental > Terrestrial > Plant litter >...
GAGGCCATGGCCGGTGACCGTGAGGACGACAGTCGAGCCGCGCGGGATCACACCGGCCTCGGCGCGCTCGAGAAGACCGGCGACGCTGATCGCCGAGGCGGGCTCGACGAAGATCCCGACCTCGGAAGAGAGGATGCGGTGCGCCTCGAGGATCTTCTCGTCGCTGATCGCACCAAAGTAGCCGTCGGTCTCCTCGCGGGCGGTGAGCGCGAGCTCCCACGACGCGGGGTTGCCGATGCGGATGGCGCTGGCGATCGTGTCGGGGTTCTTGACGACATGGCCGTCGACGATGGGGGCGCTGCCGGCGGCCTGGAAGCCGAACATGCGGGGGCGACGCGTGGTCTCGCCGCGCTCCGCCTCCTCCTTGTAGCCGCGGGAGTAGGCGGTGTAGTTACCGGCGTTGCCGACCGGGATGAAGTGGAAGTCGGGCGCGTCCCCGAGGACCTCGACGACCTCGAAGGCCGCCGTCTTCTGACCCTCGATGCGGTCGTTGTTGACCGAGTTGACGAGGTGCACCGGGTAGTTCGCCGCCAGGTCGCGGGCGATGTCGAGACAGTCGTCGAAGTTGCCCTGCACCTGCAGCAGCTGGCCGTTGTGGGCGATGGCCTGGGCGAGCTTGCCCATGGCGATCTTGCCCTCCGGCACGAGCACGGCCGAGGTGATGCCGGCGTGCGTGGCGTAGGCGGCCGCGGCGGCCGAGGTGTTACCCGTCGACGCGCAGATGACGGCCTTGGCGCCGTGCTCGACGGCCTTGGAGACCGCCATGGTCATGCCGCGGTCCTTGAAGGACCCGGTCGGGTTCATGCCCTCGTACTTGACGTAGACCTTCGCGCCGGTGCGGCGGGAGAGGGCGTCGGCGGGGATGAGCGGGGTCCCGCCCTCCCCCAGCGTGATGATGGGCGTCGCGTCGGTGATGTCGAGACGGTCGCGGTACTCGTGGAGGACTCCACGCCACTGGTGTGCCATGTGCTTACAGGCCTTCTACTCGGAGGACGGACTCGACGGAGGTGACGACGTCATTCTCCTCAAGGGCGGCGACGGTGCTCGCGAGCGCGCTCTCGGCGGCGGCGTGCGTACCGATGACAAGGGTAGCGCTGGGTGCCGCACCGTCGATGCCTTCGGCGACCGACTGCGCAACATTCTCGACCGAGACCCCGTGCTCGGCGAAGAGCGTCGCGATCGCGGCGAGCACGCCGGGCTGGTCGGCCACCGTGAGGGTGATCTGGTAACGGGTGGTCACGCTCGAGATCGGCAGGATCGGGAGGTTCGCGTGCGTCGACTCGGCGACGCCGGGGCCACCGACCACGTGACGACGCGCGGCGGAGACGAGGTCGCCCAGGACGGCGGAGGCCGTCTCGGGGCCACCGGCGCCCGCGCCGTAGAACATGAGGGAACCGGCCGACTCGGCCTCGACGAAGACGGCGTTCTTCGCCTCGTGCACCGCCGCGAGCGGGTGACCGAGCGGGATGAGCGCGGGGTGGACGCGCGTGCTGACCCCGAACTCGCCGTTGCCGATCGGCAGACGCTCGCACACGGCGAGCAGCTTGACGACGTAGCCGGCCGCGCGGGCGGACTTCACCTGATCGAGGGTGACGGAGGTGATGCCCTCGCGGTGCACGGACTCGAGGGGGACGGTGGTGTGGAAGGCGAGGCTCGCGAGGATCGCGGCCTTCTGCGCGGCGTCGTAGGCCTCGATGTCCGCGGTGGGGTCGGCCTCCGCGTAGCCGAGCGCCGTCGCCTGGGCGAGTGCGTCCTCGAGCGAGGCGGCCTCGGTGTCCATGAGGTCGAGGATGTAGTTCGTGGTGCCGTTGACGATGCCGAGGATGCGCGTGACCCGGTCACCGGCGAGGCTGTCGCGCAGCGGGCGGATGATCGGGATGGCGCCGCCGACGGCCGCCTCGTAGTACAGCTGGGCACCGACCTGCTCGGCCGCCTCGAACAGCTCGGGGCCGTGGGTCGCGAGCAGCGCCTTGTTGCCGGTGATGACGTCCGCGCCGCTGTTGAGCGCCTTGAGGACGAGCGTGCGCGCCGGCTCGAGGCCGCCGATGAGCTCGATGACGATGTCGGCGCCGAGGATGAGCGACTCCGCGTCGGTCGTCAGCAGCTCTCGCGGGATGGCCGGGGTGCGCACCGCGTCGAGGTCACGGACGGCGACACCGACGAGCTCGATGCCGGCGCCGGTGCGCCCGGCGAACTCCTCCCCGTGGGCGAGGAGGAGGGAGGCCACGTTGGCCCCCACCGTCCCGCCGCCCAGGAGGGCGACCTTGAGGTTGCGGTATCCGATCATTCGTTGACTCCCATGTCGCGGGCGAGCAGGTCCGCCTCGGTCTCGCCGCGCACGAGGAGTCGCGCACGGCCGTCCCGCACCGCCACGACGGGCGGACGGGCGAGGTAGTTGTAGTTGCTGGACATCGACCAGCAGTAGGCGCCGGTGGCGGGGACGGCCAGGAGGTCGTCGGGCGTCACGTCACCGGGCAGGTATTCGGCGTGCACGACGATGTCGCCGCTCTCGCAGTGCTTGCCCGCGACCCGGACGAGCGCGGGCTCGGCGGCGGACGATCGCGAGGCGATGCGGGCGGAGTAGTCGGCGGCATACATCGCCGGGCGGGCGTTGTCGCTCATGCCTCCGTCGACACTGACGTACTTACGCTCCGCGTCACCGTCGACCAGTACGTCCTTGACGGTGCCCACGGTGTAGAGCGTCGCGGTGGACGGCCCGACGATCGAACGACCGGGTTCGACCGCCACGACGGGCATCGGCACGCCCAGCCGCGCACACTCCGCCGCGACGATGTCTGCGAGACGTCGCGCGATCTCCGGAGTCGGAAGGGGCGTGTCGACGCTGGTGTAGGCGATCCCGTAGCCGCCGCCGAGATTGAGCTCGGGCACCGGACCGTCCACCAACAGGGCCGCGTGGACCTCGAGGAGACGACGGGCCGCCTCGACGAAGCCCTCGACGTCGAAGATCTGCGAGCCGATGTGCGAGTGCAGGCCGAGGAAGTCGAGGGAGGCGTGGGCGCGGATCGCCGCGACGGCTGCGGGGGCGTCGCTGAGCGCGATGCCGAACTTCTGGTCCTCCCGGGCGGTCGCCAGGTACTCGTGGGTGTGCGCGTGCACGCCGCTGTTCACGCGGAGACGGACCGACTGCACCCGGTTGTGCCGGACGGCTGCCGCCGCGACCCGCTCGATCTCGATGAGGCTGTCGATGACGATGGTCCCGAGGCCGACGCCGACCGCGCGGTCGATCTCCGCCTCGCTCTTGTTGTTGCCGTGCAGGCCGAGCCGTGCGGGGTCGACCCGCGCCGCGAGGGCGACCGCGAGCTCGCCGCCGCTGCAGACGTCGATGTTGAGGCCCGCCTCGGCCATCCAGGCCGCGACCTGGGTCGTGAGGAAGGCCTTGCCGGCGTAGTAGACCTTGGCGGCGCTGCCGACACGCGCGAACTCGGCGTCGAAGGCGGCCTTGGTCTCGCGCGCACGCTCGCGCACATCGCGCTCGTCGAGGACGAACAGGGGGGTGCCGAACTCGGCAGCCAGCGAGGAGGCCGTGCGTCCACCGATCACGAGCTCGCCCGCGGGGTCACGGACGGCGTTACGAGACCAGAGGCCGTCGGCGAGCGCGTTGGCATCGTCCGGGACGACGAGCCAGTCCGGGGCGAGCGGGTGGGAAGGCACGGAGGGGACCCCTGGGGTTCGATGGCTGGTGGGGCCCGCGACCACGGGGGTCGGCAGAGGCCGTCTTCATGATACCGGTGGCCGACGGCCGGGATGGTGACGGCTAGGCCGCCACCTCGCAGGTGCCCTTCGTCCCGCTGCTGAGCGAGATCTGGGTCCCCGAGAGGCTCATCGTGAACGCCTGCCCGGTCACTGTCGCGGTCGTGAGACCCAGACCGGCGGGGAGGAACTCGGCGACACAGATGGCGCGCGGCGCGACGAGCACCGCCGCCTCCGGTCCGAGGGCACCGGCCGCGAGGGATTCGACGGCCGTCTCCTGGCCGTTGATGGTCGCGGCGACGACGGTGAGGACGAGCTGCCCGTCCTCGGCGACCGACGGCTGCAGCGTGAGCTCGGCCGGTACGGGCGCGCCGCCCACGATCGCGGTCGCGGAGAGCACCAGCACGCCGTCACCCAGGGTGAGCCCGGTGGCGGACTCCCCCGCGAGCGTCGTGGCGAGACCCGCCAGGCCGTCGGCACCGAAGGCGAGGTCGGCCTGGACGGAGTCCGCGACGACCGGCGCGCTCAACGGCACACCCATGGCGATGAGGGAGAGTCGGGCGATCCCGCCCGCGACCGTGACCGGGTCGGCACTCGCGTGCACCTCGTCGACCGAGCCGGTGACGATCTGGCCGAGGAGGAAGCCCTCGCCGAAGTGGACCTCGACCTCGGATGAGTCGGCGCCGAGGGCCGTCGATACGGGGCCCTTCACCAGCCCCGCTGCCGTGTCCTTCGCGAACTGCTCCGTGCCGAAGACGGCGATGGCGACGAGACCCCCGAAGATCAGAAGGGCGACGGTGAGTCCGACCCACCGGGGCTTCCGGCGGGGCTTCGGGTCCTCGTCCCAGATCGACATCGACTACATCCTCTCCGGGGCGCTGACCCCGAGCAGGCCGAGGGCGTTGCGCAGCACCTGACCGACGGCGTCGTTGAGCCAGAGACGAGTGCGGTGCACGTCGCCGACCGGCTCGTCGCCGAGCGGCGTCACGCGGCAGTTGTCGTACCAGCGGTGGTAGGAGCCGGCGACCTCCTCCGCGTAGCGCGCGATCCGATGCGGCTCGCGCAGCTCGGCGGCGTGGCGCACCACCCGGGGGAACTCGGCGAGCAGACCGAGCAACGCGCTCTCGGTCTCGTGGGTGAGCAGGCTCGCGTCGAACGCCTCACGCGTGACACCGGAGCCGGCCGCGTTGCGGTCGACGGCGCAAGTGCGCGCGTGGGCGTACTGCACGTAGAAGACGGGGTTGTCGTTGGTGCGGCGCCCGAGCAGGTCGAGGTCGATGTCGAGCTGCGAGTCGGCGGAACTGCGGACGAGGGCGTAGCGCCCGGCGTCCACCCCGACCGCCTCGACGAGGTCCTCGAGGGTGACGACGGTCCCGGCGCGCTTGCTCATCCGAACCGGCTGGCCGTCGCGAAGCAGGTTGACGAGCTGGCCGATGAGGATCTCGAGGTTGACGTAGGGGGTGTCGCCGAAGGCGGCCGTCATCGCCATGAGGCGCTGGACGTAGCCGTGGTGATCGGCACCGAGCATGATGAGGTTGCGCTCGAATCCGCGCTCCCTCTTGTTGAGGTAGTACGCGAGGTCGCCGGAGATGTAGGCGGCCTCCCCGTCGCTCTTGATGACGACGCGGTCCTTGTCGTCGCCGAACTCGGTCGTCCGCAGCCAGGTCGCGCCGTCCGCCTCGTAGATGTGACCGAGGTCGCGGAGGCGCCCGACGGCCCGCTCGACGGCACCCGACTCGTGCAGGTCGTTCTCGTGGAAGTAGACGTCGAAGTCGACGCCGAAGTCGTGCAGGCTCGCCTTGATGTCGCCGAACATGAGTTCGACGCCGACGGCACGGAAGGTCTCCTGCAGCTCGGCCGGCGGCAGATCGGCGAGGTCACCCGGATAGTCGGCGATCACGCGGGCGGCGATGTCGGAGATGTACTGTCCGCCGTAGCCGTCCTCGGGGGCCGGCTCGCCGCGGAAGCTCGCGACGAGGCTGCGGGCGAAGCGGTCGATCTGGGCGCCGTGATCGTTGAAGTAGTACTCGCGGGTGACGATGCCACCCTGCGACTGCAGAACGCGGGCGAGGCTGTCCCCGACGGCCGCCCAGCGGACGCCGCCGATGTGGATCGGCCCGGTCGGGTTGGCGGAGACGAACTCGAGGTTGATCGTGACGCCAGTGTAGAGGTCGCCGCGGCCGTACTCCTCCCCCGCCTCGACGATGGTGCGGGCGAGCGCACCGGCTGCCGCGGCGTCCAGGCGCACGTTGATGAAGCCGGGACCGGCGACCTCCGCGGAGGCGATGCCGTCGACGGCGGCGAGGCGGGTGGCGAACTCGGTGGCCAGCTCGCGCGGGTTGGTCCCGAGCTGCTTGGCCAGCTTCATGGCGATGTTCGCCGCCCAGTCACCGTGCTCGCGGTTGCGCGGGCGCTCGAGGACGACATCCTCGATGGTGGGCTGCGCGGTGGTGTCCCCTCGCTCGTCCAGGACAGTTCGGACGATCTCGAACAGGGCTTCGGACAGGCTTGCGGGGTTCACGCCCCCAGCCTACCGTCGCCTGTCGTACCGCCCATCCGGACACCCGGCGACTCAACCGAGTCGGACGAGAGCCCCCGGCTCGTCGACGCTGAACTCGTCGACCGTCGCCATCACCTGCAGGCTCCGCAGCGTCAGGTCGGCACGGTGGTTGGTGAGGAAGGCGATGTCGGCGGCGTCGCGGCCCGTCGCGATGCGCAGGAGGGACTGGCGCGGAGCGAGCCCGGTGGCATCGACCACCCACCACTCCCCGTCGACGAGCGCCTCGGCGACGGCGTGGAAATCCATCGGCGACAACCCGGGCGCGTAGACGCCGACCATGCGTGCGGGCACGTCGAGCGCACGCAGGAGGGCGATGACGAGGTGAGCGTAGTCGCGGCACACGCCGCGTCGCGCCATCAGGGTGCGGGCGGCGCCGTCGGTCGGCAGGCTCGACCCGGGGACGTAGGCGAGCCGCTCACCGACCCAGGCGCGGACGGCGGCGAGCAGCGCGTGCCCGGACAGACCGGCGAACTCCGCGCGAGCGGTCGGGCTGAGGCTGTCCGACTCGCAGTAGCGGCTGGGACGGGTGTAGAGGATGGCGTCGATCGGATCCACGGTCGCGGGGGCGAGCCTGCCTGTCACGACGGCCTGGTACTCGACCAGCATGCGCCCGGGTCCGGCCTCGAGCACGTGGAGCCGGGTGCCGTGCCGATCGACGAGCTCCTCGGCCTCCACGCCGCTCCCGTCGACGACGAAGGAGAACGTCTCCTCCACCATCGAGGCAGGCACGGCCGGGGCCATGCTGAAGATCAAGTCGCTGGTTCCCGTGAGATCGATCTCCATCCGGGCGGACACGGTGCGCTGCATCCAGTGATCATGTCACGCGCTCACGGGAGCACCTCGCGTGACTGCTACCCTTGACAACGCACACCCCGGGCCCCCATAGCTCAGGGGATAGAGCACCGCCCTCCGGAGGCGGGGGCGCAGGTTCGAATCCTGCTGGGGGCACCACGCACGAAGGCCCCGACGATCATCGTCGGGGCCTTCGTCGTTCGCAGGGACGGGCGGGTCAGCGGCCCATCAGCGCGTCGAGCGCGACGGCCATGGCGGCTGCCAGACGGAAGTCGACGCGGGTGTCGGGAACCGTCACCGTGTACTTGTCGCGCAGTCCGAACTTCTTGGTGCTCTGCAGGGACAGAGCGCCACTCTGCTTGTCCGTGAAGTCGAAGTGGAAGGGGAACGGGAAGTCGATGAATCGACGCAGCACCGCGATGAGCGCACTGCGCTCCTGACCGTACGCCTCGAAGCCAGGGCCGCCGAAGTGGAAGCTGGAGCGCAGCAGGCTCGCCTTGAAGTCCTTCTGGAAGAAACCGATCGGCGTGCCGACGCCGTCGAAGACGTCGTAACCGGCGGCGAGGTCGATGACCTTGCGCGCCTTGAAGGAGAAGACGGGGGTGGTGCGCTTCTCGTCGGCGTAGAAGGTCACGGCCTCCTTGAGCGCCATGCGCTTCTGCTGGGCGATCGCGACGACGGCGCCTTCGGTGCCATCCGGATTCGCGGTGCGGATCTCGTAGCGGTTCACCATCATCGTGATGCGCTGCTTGACGAAGAAGAGCGGGAGGTGGTGGACGCCGTCCGCGGGAGCGGTGGGCTGGGGGGCGGCTGCGGTGGATTCGGTCATGCGCCGAGTCTAGGGATTCTCACTTTGCAGCGCACCTAGATTCGGAGAATCCTCACGATCGCCGGGAGGGAGGCGACGCTACGCGTCGATGCGCTTGAGCAGGTGCACCGGGATCGCGATCGAGATGCAGACCGAGATGATGCCGGCGAAGAAGACGAAGCCTTCGATGCCCTCGAACTGGAAGGCGAAGCCGAAGAGGGCGAGACCGGCGAGGAAGAACGCCAGGGCGATGACAAAGACGACAACCTTCATGCGGCCAGTCTACCCAACCTTTTCCCGCGCCTGTGCGTCTATAGGAGTGAGGGAAGGGGACCGCCGTGTCGGCAGTCGAGCGGGACGGGCAGCGGCCCGAGTGGGAGCGCGTCGTCGCGCGTCTCGTCACCGACCGCGGTGAGGCGCTCACCCGCTACGCCTACTACGTGAGCGGCAGCAGGGAGGACGCGGCCGACCTCGTCCAGGACGCGCTCGTGAAGACCTTCGGTCGCCTGCGCAACGGGTTCACGGTGGACAGCGCGGAGGCCTACGTCCGTCGGGCCATCCTCACCACCTGGGTCGATCGCACCCGGCGGAGTACCCGGTGGCGTCGGATCGCCCACCTGACGGTCGTGCCCGACACCGGGGACACCCCCACCGACGACTCGGAGGCGCGCATCGACCTCCACGAGGAGTTGCGCAAGCTGAGCCCCCGGGAGCGGGCCTGTCTGGTCCTGCGCTACTACGAGGATCTCAAGGTCGACGACATCGCGGCCACGCTCGAGCTGAGCCCGGGAACCGTCAAGCGCTATCTCAGTGACGGACTGGCCCGCATGGCGGCCTCGCTCCGTGAGGACCTCACCACAGGAGGTGGGAGATGAACACGCCCGACAATCTGCGTCACCTGTTCGCCGATGCGCCCGAACCACGCATCGACCTCGCCGCGGTGACCCGGCGCAGTCGTGCCCGACGCCTGCCCAAGGTGCTCGGCATCGGGGTCGCCGGCGTCCTCGCGATCGGTGGCCTCGTGGCGGTGTCCGTCCAGGGCCTGTCCACCGTGACACTGAAGACCGCGAGCGACAGCTCGGCCGGGGGCTCGGCCGAGTCCGCTGAGACATTCGACCTCGACGCCTCCCGAGCGGACCCGTCGATGGGCCTCGTCCTCGATCTCGTGCTGGACCCCGCAGACGGACCCGCCGTCATGTCTCTCACCAATACCGGAACGGGGACGCTCAGCGGCCAGGTGACCGGCATCGCTCTCCGTCTCCTCCAGGACGGCGGCGTCATCGCCGAGCAGGTGACGGACATGGTGCCCGTCGACTTCGAGCTGGCCCCGGGCGCGAGCGTGACCGTGCAGGGGTCCCTCCCGATGGTTCCCGTCTCCGCCTCCCCGGGCGACCTCCAGGTGGCGGCGAGTCTGACCGTTGCGGTGGGACCGGATGCACTCCCGGTCGCGCTCGAATCGAGCAGGGTCCTCCTCCCCTGACCACATCCCGCTGCCATCTGGTGTCGCTACAATCCGGTCACGATAGGCATCCGCCCGTTTCCACGAAAGGGACCTGAATGGCCAAGCAATCGATCCTCGGACGGATCGCACAACTCGCCAAGGCGAACATCAACGCGCTCATCGACCAGGCCGAGGACCCGCAGCTCATGCTCGACCAGATGGTCCGTGACTACTCGAACTCGATCGCCGAGGCCGAGAGCGCCGTCGCTCAGACGATCGGCAACCTGCGTCTCATCGAGCAGGACCACAAGGAGGACGTGGATGCCGCGGCCGACTGGGAGCGCAAGGCCATCGCCGCGTCGGTCAAGGCCGACGAACTGCGCAGCGGCGGCAACACCGTCGACGCCGACAAGTTCGACAACCTCGCCAAGGTCGCCCTCGGCAAGCAGCTCGCCTCGGAGAAGGAGGCGAAGGACGCGGAGCCGACCATCGCCTCGCAGACCGAGGTCGTCGCCAAGCTCAAGCAGGGCGTCGAGACCATGCGCCAGAAGCTCGGTGAGCTCAGCGCCAAGCGGGACCAGCTCATCGCCCGCCAGAAGACCGCGCAGGCCCAGACGCAGGTCCACGATGCCCTCAAGAGCATCGACCTGCTCGACCCCACCAGCGAGATCAGCCGCTTCGAGGAGAAGATCCGCCGCGAGGAGGCCAAGGTCCTCGGTCAGCAGGAGCTCGCCGCCTCGAGTCTCGACGCGCAGTTCCGTGAGCTCGAGGACGTCGGACAGCAGACGGAGATCGAGGCACGCCTCGCCGCCCTGAAGCTCGGCGCCGGCGGAAGCCCGAAGGCCGTCACCTCGGGCGAGTAGCACATGCCCTCCTTCGTCGTCGTGCCGCAGTGGCAGGGCTCCGGATCCGACCGCGCGATGCGTCTCATCGACGGTGCGGAGGCCATCCGGGGCGACCTGCCCTCGGCGCACACGACGACGGTGGAGGTCCCGGCAGGTGCGGGCGACTCCCTGGGAACAGGGATCGCCCGCGTCAGCTCGCTCCGTACCGTCCACGAGCGGTTGCGCGAGCACCTCGTCGACCTGCCCGGGCCGGCGATCACGATCGGCGGCGATTGCAGCGTGAGCCTCGCGGCCGTCGGCCATGCCTGGGAGCACAGCGCGGGCTCCCTCGCCGTCGTCTGGCTCGACGCCCACCCGGACCTCAACACCCCGGAGAGCTCGCCGTCGGGGGCCTTCACCGGGATGGTCCTGCGGGCGCTTCTCGGCGAGGGGACGGACGGTCTCGTCGCTCCGGTCCCCCTCGTTCCCGCCCGGGTGATCCTCGCGGGAACGCGGGACATCGATCCCGGTGAGCAGGACGCCATCGACGACCTCGCGATCCCGGTGCTGGCTGTCGGATCACTCGATGCCGACTCCCTCGTCGCCGCGATCGCGGCCACGGGCGCGACGAGCGTCTACCTGCACATCGACCTCGACGTGCTCGATCCGGCCGAGATCGAGGGCCTCGGCTCCCCCGTCCCCTTCGGTCTGACGGTCGCGGAGCTCACCGCCCTCATCCGCGCCGCCCTGGCCCGCTTCGAGTTCGCCGGCGCCAGCGTGACCGAGTTCGCCCCCACCTCCCCGGCCGCTGCGGGCGAGGACATGGGGGCGATCCTGCGGATCATCGGGGCGCTGGCCGCCTGAGCGGGGCGCCTACTCGATGATCTCTGCGCTGATCTCGTACTGGCCGCTCTCCTCGTCCACGTCCGTGATCTCGACCTCGACGACGTAGACCTCGTCATCGGGGCCGGTGAAGTAGCAGTAGTCGAAGTTGCCGACGGTCAGCTCCAGCTCCTCGGTCTCGCACTCCATGTCGGTCGCCGTGTAGTCGATGACGTCCTCGAGGGCGTCGACGGTGGTCTCCGCGAGTTCGGTGTTGGTGACGTAGAGACCGTCGCCCGAGCCGCCGGTGTCGCCGCCGTCTTCCTCCTCCTCATCGGTGATGACGTCGCCCAGCTCGACCTCGATCTCGTACTCCGACCCCTTCACCTCGACGATCTCGATGGCGACCTCGTACTCGGTGTCGCTGTCGCGGTCGGTCGCGATGCAGTCGACGCTCTCGCCTTCCGCGAACTCGATCTCCTCGTCCTCGCAGTCGTCGACGCGGTAGGTGACCTCGTACTCGTCCTCCAGTGCCTCCTCAGCGAGATCCGCGATCTCGTCCGTCTCGATCATCGACGGGCCGCCGAACGGCAGGGCACAACCGGTGAGCATGCCGGCCGACAGGGCGGCGATGGCGAGCAGGGGCAGGGTGCGGGTCTTCACGGTTCCTCCAGCGGATGGGTGGTGTGCACTCACCCTAACCACGGCCCTCGTCGGGGGGCCAGCGGGACAAGTACCCATTGACACCCCTCTACGATGGTCGGACTGTCAGCGGGCGAGGAGGCACGGTATGGGCGACACGAGGATCACGACCGAGGTGGACGGCCATGTGCTGCTCATCGGCTTCGACCGGGTGGAGAAGCGCAACGCCGCCGACGCGCAGCTGATCGAGGAGTTGGCGCTCGCCTACGGCCGCCTCGAGCGGGACCCCGATCTGCGGGTCGGCGTGGTGTTCGCGCACGGCGACCACTTCACCGCGGGACTCGACCTGGCCGACATCGGTCCACGCATCGGTCCCGAGGGCATCGACCTCGTCCCCGAGGACGGCATCCACCCCTGGCAGGTCGCCGGACAGCAGCTGAGCAAGCCGGTCGTGATCGCTGTCCAGGGCACATGCCTCACGCTGGGCATCGAGCTCATGCTCGCGAGCGACATCGCGATCGCCGCCGAGTCCACCACCTTCGCCCAGCTCGAGGTGGCTCGCGGCATCCTGCCCTTCGGCGGGGCGACCCTGCGGTTCCCGCGGGCCGTCGGCTGGGGTGACGCCATGCGCTGGATCCTCACCGGCGACACCTTCGACGCGGCCGAGGCACACCGGATCGGACTCGTGCAGGAGGTCGTCCCCGATGGCACCCAGCTCGCCCGCGCCCGCGAGCTAGCCGACCGCATCGCGGCGCAGGCACCTCTCGCCGTGCAGGCGGCGCTCGCCAACGCCCGCCTCGCGATCCGCGAGGGGGACGCGGCGGCCGAGGCCGCGCTGCAGCCCGAACTCGTGCGCCTGGCCGGCAGCGAGGACGCCCGGATCGGCATGGAGGCCTTCCTCACCCGGACTCCCGCCCGTTTCATCGGGCGCTGAGCGTAGGGTGGCGACATGACCACCACGGACTACGACGTCATCGTCATCGGGGGCGGCGCTGTCGCCGAGAACGTCGCGGATCGCATCGTCCAGGGCGGCCTGACGGCCGTCCTCATCGAGAGCGAGCTGGTCGGCGGCGAGTGCTCCTACTGGGCATGCATGCCGTCGAAGGCGCTCCTGCGCTCGGCGGCCGCCCTCCGGGCGGCTCGTGCCGTGGACGGAGCCAAGCAGGCGGTGACGGGCGACATCGATGTCGCCGCCGTGCTGCGCCGCCGCACCTCCTTCACGCACGACTGGGACGACAGCTCGCAGGTCGACTGGGTCGCCGGCGCCGGCATCGACCTTCTGCGCGGCCACGGTCGACTGACCGGCCCGAAGGCCGTGTCCGTCGAGGCGGCGGACGGAACGATGACGCACCTCACAGCGCGTCAGGCGGTGGTCGTCGCCACGGGATCCGATCCCGTCCTCCCCGGCATCGTGGGCCTGGCCGAGGCGGAGCCGTGGACGCCCCGCGAGGCGACCAGCGCCTCCGTCATCCCGCCGAGCCTCGCCATCATCGGCGGCGGCGTCGTGGCGGTCGAGATGGCCACCGCCTACGCGGGCCTGGGCAGCGCGGTCACCGTGATCGCCCGGAGCGGCCTGCTCGGCAGCCAGGAGGACGTGGCGGGCGAGCGCGTCGGTGCGGCGCTCGAGAAACTCGGCGTCGACCTGCGCCTCGGTGTCTCCCCCACCGCGGCGAAGCGGGCCGGCGACGTGACCCTCGACCTCTCCGACGGCAGTGCCGTGACCGCCACCGAGGTGCTCGTGGCCACCGGACGCCAGCCGCGGACGACCGACCTGGGGCTCGACACCGTCGGCATCGAGCCGGGCTCCTGGCTCGACGTGGACGACACGCTGCTCGTCAGGGGCACCGACTGGCTCTACGCGACGGGCGACGTCAACCACCGCGCTCTGCTCACCCACCAGGGCAAGTACCAGGCGCGCGCGGCGGGCGATGTGATCGTGGCACGTGCAACCGGTTCGAGCGTCGACGATGAGCCGTGGGGCGCCCACGTGGCGAGCGCGGACCACCGCGCCGTGCCGCAGGTGACCTTCAGCGATCCGGAGGTCGCCTCCGTCGGCCTCACCTCGACCGCCGCCCGCGAGGCGGGCTTCAGCGTGCGCGTCGTCGACTACGACCTCGGCTGGGTGGCCGGGGCATCCGTGCACGCCGACGGGTACGAGGGCGTCGCCCGGATGGTCGTCGACACCGACCGCGAGGTGCTGCTCGGTGTCACCTTCGTCGGGCCCGACGTCAGCGAACTGCTGCACGCGGCGACCATCGCGGTCGTCGGCGAGGTACCGATCGCGCGCCTCTGGCACGCGGTGCCCGCGTATCCGACCATGAACGAGGTCTGGCTCCGGCTGCTCGAGACGTATCGGGACGACACGAAGTAGTGGCGACGCGCCACTGGCCCGTCCTGCCCGAGGATCCGCCCACCGCCGTGCGGTTCATGCAGCGCTGGGTCGACCTGACCGTCGCAATCCCGGGCGTGCGGCGTGCGTTGCTGTCCCCCGTGATCGCGCGACCGGGTTACTGGGTGGCGACGGGCGCGGGCCTCATCTGGGGCGGGGTCATGAGCCTCGGCCGGGTGCGGTCGATGGGCGGCGTCCTCGTCGCCCGCCGCATGCCACGATGGAGCTTCGGGCGCGGAGGGACGACCATTGGGGCCGTGTTCCTCACACACGACGCGGTGGCCGAGAACGTTCTCGAGCACGAGGCCGTCCACCGCGCGCAGTGGCGCCGCTACGGTCTCGCCTTCGTTCCGCTGTACATCGCCGCCGGGGTCCCGGCGCGCACCAATCGTTTCGAGGTAGAGGCCGGACTGGCCAAGGGAGGATACCGATGAGCACCATCGTCATCACGGGAGCAAGCTCGGGAATCGGCGCGCACGCCGCGGGCACACTGGCGGAGGCCGGGCACGACGTCATCGTCGTCGGACGCAACCGGGAGCGCACGGATGCCGTCGCCGCCTCGACGGGAGGTCGGGCGCTGTACGTCGACTTCGACGGGCTCGACTCGGTCCGCGCCCTCGCGGCCGAGGTGCTCGCCACGGTCCCCCGGATCGACGTCCTCCTCAACAACGCCGGCGGACTCGTCTCGGAGCGTGGCGTGACGGCGGACGGGCACGAGCGCACCCTGCAGCACAATCACCTGGCGCCCTTCCTCCTCACCAACCTCCTCCGGGAGCGGTTGGAGGAGAGCGACGGTCGCGTGGTCTCGACCTCGAGCGTGATGAACCTCATCGGTCACGTGCGTCTCGATGACCTGGAGTGGGAGCGACGCCGCTGGTTCGGCGGCTGGCGCACCTACGGCACGGCGAAGCTCGCGACCGTGCTGTTCGCGCAGGAGCTCGCTCGCCGGACCGACCTCGGGTCCTACTCGGTGCACCCGGGCTACGTCTCGACCGGTTTCGGCTCCGACTCACGGTTCATCAAGGCGTCGATGCGCCTGCGATCGGGAGGCTTCGGCGTCCCGGTGGCCGAGGGGGCGGCACCGCTCGTGCGCCTGGCGACCGACCCCGCGGTGCCCGGACCGAACGGTGGCTACTTCGACCGGATGACGCCGAACGGGCGAACGGCGAGGCAGGGTGGGGACGCGGAGCTCGCGAGCGCCCTCTGGGACCGCAGTGCGGAGCTCGTGGGGCTCTAGAAAAGCCCTAGAAAAGCTCGGAGCTGAGGACGCGGGGAGCCCCGTCGGCCTCGATCCACGCGTGAACGCTGTGCTCCTCGGTGCCGCTGACCGGCAGCATCTCACTGAGCCAGGCGTCGACCGAGCGGCCCAGGTCCTGCCCGGAGGAGCGGACGAGCCAGACGACACTGAAGCGACGCGGTGCGTCCAGCTGCTCGATCTCGTCACAGAAGTCGACCTCGACGAACACCTGACCGCGGGCCTTGGCGGGGAGGGTCGCGAGGATCATGCGGATGGTGTCGAGCGACGCGCTCGTCCCCGCGACGAGGATGCGGTCGCCCTCGCCGGGGTTCCAGTGCGCGTCACCGAAGGTCATGGTCCAAGTATAGGCATGCCTTACCTAAGCGTGCTTGCCGGGTATCACCACTGCGGCGGGTGGCGCCTCTGCCAGTGCAGACGGCGCTCGAGCTGCGCCCCGATGGCGAGGAGGACGTCCTCGCGACCCGGCCGGCCGATGAGCTGCACCCCCATGGGAAGGCCATCGACGGTCATCGACACGGGGAGGGTGATGGCGGGCAGACCGGACACGTTCACGAAGGACGTCCACGGCGTGTACAGCACCTGCTGGGCGAAGTTGCGCTCGCCGTCGTCGGCGTCGTACCAGCCGAGGGGCCGCGGCGTCATCGCCAGGCTGGGGGTCAACACGGCGTCGAAGCCCGAGAACTGGCGGATCACGCTGCGCTCGATCGCGGTCAGCGCGGCGAGCGCAGCAGCGAGCTCTCGGGCGCCGATCCCCCTGCCCTGCTCGACGAGCCATCGCGTGAGGGGCTCGAGCAGGTCGAGCTGCGCGCCGTCCACCGGGAGGGTGGCCGCCCCGGCCTGCCAGATGGTGCGGAAGGCCGCCGAGTAGGAGTCGTCCGGCTCCAGGGAGAACTCCTCGAGCCCGTGCCCGATGGCCGAGATCTCCCGGATCGCGAGGTCGAGGGCGGCGCGCGCCTCGGGGCCGACGGCGATGTCGTAGGCGTTCTCCCAGGGGCTGGAGGTGGTCACGCCGATCTGGAAGCGCCCCTCGCCCCGCATGGCCGCGTTCGAGAAGGCGCCGCCGTCCCACCCGGGCGCCTCTGTCGCGAAGGGCCAGGCCGTTCCTTCGATCACCGCGTCGAGCAGGAGAGCGGCATCCCCTACTGTCCGAGCCAGCGGACCATGGGTCACGAGCCCGCCGAGCGACGCGAGCCCCGAGCCACTCGGCACCCGTCCACGGGACGGCTTGAGACCCACGAGTCCCGTCGCCGCAGCCGGGATGCGCACCGACCCTCCGCCGTCGCTCCCCGGAGCCACCGGGAGCAGTCCGGCTGAGACGGCTGTCGCCGCTCCCCCGCTGCTGCCACCGGCACCCCGCTGCGGGTCCCAGGGGGTGCGCGCGGGTGGTGCGACCAGGGACTCGGTGTAGCTGGGCATCCCGAACTCGGGGGCGTTCGTCTTCCCCAGGCTGATCGCCCCGGCCGCATCCCGGGCGAGGACGCCCTCGTCCGACACGTCCGGCACGAAGTCGGCGAACACCCGGGAGCCGAAGGCCGTCCGCACGCCGGCGCGACGTTCGAGGTCCTTGTCCCCGAGCGGCAGCCCCCACAGCGGCGCCGCCGTTGGATCGATCATGGCGGCGGCGCGGTCCAGCGCGCGCTCCGCCGTCACGGTGGTGAAGGCACCGAGGTCGCCGTCGAGTCGTTCGATCCGCTCGAGGTAGTGGGTGACGAGCTCGGTCGGGGTGATCTCCCGCCGCCGTAGCCAATCGACCTGCTCGCGTGCGGTGAGGTGATGCAGCTCGAACATCCTCCGAGCCTAGGTCTTGACAACCGGGGTCCGGGCTGGTTGGTTAGTTACATGAGTAATGAACCAGTGAAGGGACGGGACCGTGGATGACTCGCGACCGATCTTCCTGCAGATCGCGGAACAGATCGAGAACGACATCGTCTCCGGCTCCCTCGCCGAGGAGACCCAGGTGCCGTCGACCAATGAATTCGCGGCCTTCCACCGCATCAACCCGGCTACCGCCGGCAAGGGGGTCAACCTCCTCGTCGACGACGGGATCCTCTACAAGAAACGGGGCATAGGGATGTTCGTTGCATCCGGCGCCCGCGCGCGGCTCATGAGCCGACGCCGGGACGAGTTCACCACACAGTACGTCCGGCCGCTTCTCGACGAGGCCGCCAAACTCGGCATCACCGCCGACCAGCTCGCCGCCATGATCACGAAGGAGGGCGCCGCATGAGCGCAGTAGTCGAGGTCTCGGGCCTCACCAAGAGATTCGGCTCCGTCACGGCGCTCGACGACGTGACCCTCCGGCTGGAGGAGAACGTGATCCACGGCCTCCTCGGCCGTAACGGCGCCGGCAAGACGACGATGATGCACCTGCTCACCGGTCAGGACTTCGTCACGAGCGGCTCTATCCGGGTCTTCGGCGAGAACCCCGTGGAGAACGCCCGCGTCCTCCAGCAGGTCTGCTTCATCAAGGAGAGCCAGAAGTATCCGGACGACTTCCTCGTCCGGCACGTGCTGCGGAGCGCCCCGTGGTTCTTCCCGAACTGGGACGCCGGGTTCGCGGCAGACCTCGTCGAGGAGTTCCGGGTGCCGCTGAAGCGACGGATGAAGAAGCTCTCGCGCGGCCAGCTCTCGGCCGTCGGCGTCATCGTCGGGCTCGCCTCCCGCGCCCCGCTGACCTTCTTCGATGAGCCCTATCTCGGACTCGACGCGGTCGCCCGGCAGACCTTCTACGACCGCCTGCTCGCCGACTACGCCGAACACCCGCGGACGGTGGTGCTCTCCACCCACCTCATCGATGAGGTCAGCAACCTCCTCGAGCACGTGGTGCTCATCGACGAGGGCCGCGTCCTCATCGATGCGGCGGCCGACGACGTGCGCGGTTCCGCCACGACGGTGATCGGAGCGGCCACCGTCGTCGACGCCTTCGTCGCCGGCAGGGATGCCCTGCACCGCGAGTCGATGGGCGGGTTCGCCTCGGTCACCGTCGGCGCCCTCACCCCGGCCGAGAAGGCGGAGGCCACGGCTGCCGGCCTGGAGCTCGCACCGGTGTCCCTCCAGCAACTCATCATCAGGAAGACCGGCGCGAGCCGGGAAGTGGAGCAGAGCGCATGACCACCGTGACCGCACCGACCGTGACACCGGCACTCGGCAACCGCATCCTGGCCGTGGTCCGGCTGCATCTGACCAACAGGTGGACCGTCATCTACCTGCCCTGGCTGATCATGCTGGCGATCCTGGCCCTCAATGTCGCGATCTGGGCCATCGTGCTCTCCGCGGCAGCCCCGGAGAACCGGGAGGAGGTCCGCCAGAACCTCGGCTACTCGGGTGCCGCGTCGTACATGTTCGTGTACATGATCGTCATCGCCGTCCAGGCGATCTCGGTCACCTTCCGATTCGCACAGGGGTACAGCGTCACTCGTCGGGACTACTACCTCGGGACGTCGGTGGCCTTCGTCGGATTCTCGGTGATGTTCGCCGTCGGGCTCAGCATCCTCGCGGCCATCGAAGAGGCGACCGACGGCTGGGGGCTGGGCGGGAAGCTCTTCACCTCCACCGTCTTCGGCGAGGGCGACGGGCTTGCACGGGCATTCGTCTTCCTCGTCCTCGCGCTCTTCTTCTTCTTCGTGGGGGCCGCCGTCGCCGCGATCTGGGTACGCTGGCGGGCTTTCGGGCTCACCGCCTTCTTCGTGGGCCTCGCCTTCCTCCTCGTCGGCTTCGGAGCCCTCATCGCGCTCACCGACAGCTGGGTGGCCGTCGGCGAATGGTTCGTCGCGACCGGATTCCTTGGCGTCTATGCCTGGTCGCTCGTCCCCACCGCCATCGCGGCGCTCACCGGCTACCTGGTGCTGCGTCGGGCAACCCCGCAGGGCTGAGAGGATGACGACCGTGACCGGGTCGAGCGCGCCTGCCGCGCCCGGCCCGGTCACGGCTGTTAGTGTCCTGCGCATGAGCGCGCGCCACACCATCCCGGTCGTCGCGCTCGGCATCGCCCTCGTCCTGGGTGGGTGCGCCGGCTCCCCGACACTCGAACCGGACCCGACGCCGACCGGCCCACCCGAGCCGACCCCCACGGAGACGTCGGACGCCGCCGTGGTCTTCACCCAGCCGACGACCTGCGCCGAGGCGCTGCCCGCTGAGCGGATCGCAGAGATCGAGCAGAACGGGCTGATCCTCCTCGGCGGGCCGGGAGGGCGCTACGGAACCGCCTACGCCGCCGACCCCTCCCCCGAGGAGCAGGCCGGCGGCGTGACCTGCATCTGGGGCTTCGGCGACACGGAGGTGAGCAGCGTGACCGTCTCCATCGCCCCGCTCGCGCCCGCCACACGCGCCGATGTCGTCGAGTCCCTCACCGACCAGGGGCTCAATGAGGGCCTGGACGGAGACGCAAGCGTCTTCTGGCAGGAGGGCGACGAGGACTTCGAGCCGGCGGTGTACACGGCACTGCGGGCGGACAGCTGGATCTCGGTCATCGAGACCGTGGGTGGCCCCGATGCCTACGACGAGGCGGTCGAGATCGCCGAGGAAGCCTTCGAGGCCACCCACAGCCCCGTTCCCTGAGAGCCGACTCAGAGTCACTTGCCAAACGGGAAAATGACAATAGACTTTCCCGCATGGAAACTCAATCGACACCCCAGGACCCCCGCCAGGCCGCGGAACTGCTCGAGACCATGAATGGCGATCGCGACCGACTCGCCGACCGCGCCAAGGCCCCGACGTGGCTCCCCCTCGGCTTCGGCCTCATCGCCGCCGCATACGTCGCCGGCCCCGCCAGCAGCGAGGACTGGCGTCGCTTCGTCCTCATCGGCGCCATCATGGGCACCCTCGTGATGCTCGCCGCCTACCGACGGGCGACCGGCATCCGGCTGACCGGCGTCGGGCCGAAGGGCGGACTCCTCTTCGCGCTCGCGATCGTGGTCGTCCTCGCGCTCCTCAGCGTCTCCTTCGGCCTCGTCGCCTCCGGCCTCGGCTGGTGGGTCGTGGCGAGCGCGGCAGTGGCCTTCGCTGCCGTCGCGTGGATCACCCGGACCATGACGGACATCGCCAGGGCACGGATCACGCGTGGCTGACGCCGCGCGGGCCGCTGACCCGATCGCCTTCGACGAGACCATCCATGCACCGCTGCGGCTCCGCACCTGCGGACTCCTCCGACCCGTGGACCGCCTCGACTTCGGGGCACTCCGCGACACCCTCGGGGTGAGCGATGCGTCTCTCTCGAAGCAGCTGAAGGTCCTCGTCGAAGCCGGCTATGTGTCCATCGACAAGAGCGCCTCGATCGATCGTGCCGACCTCCGCAGGCTCACCTGGATCACTCTCACCGTGGATGGGCGCCGTGCCTTCGACGGGCACATGGCAGCCCTCCGGGCGATCGCGGGAGCGGCTACTTGAGCGACTTCTGCATGAGGACGGTGCCGAGCCAGCGATCGAACTTGAAGCCGACCTTGCCCATATGGCCGATGTCCTTGAATCCGAACTTCTTGTGGAGGGCGATCGACCCCTCGGCACCCTTGTCCGCGATGACGGCGACGATCTCCTTGAGACCGGCCTCCTTCGACTTCTCGATGAGCGCGCCGAGCAATGGCCGCCCGAGCCCCTTACCCGTCGAGGCCGGCCCCAGGTAGATCGAGTTCTCGACGGTGAAGCGATAGGCGGCCTTCGGTTTCCACGGGTACACCGTGGCGTAGCCGAGGACTTGACCCGTGGGCGAGACGGCGACGAGGTAGGGCATCCCGAGCTTCTTCGCACTGGCGAACTTCGCGCGAAGCGCCTTGAGCGTCACCTCCTCCTCGTCGAAGGTGACCGTGGAGTTGAGGACGTAGTGGTTGTAGATCGCCTGGATCTCGGGGAGGTCCTTGGCGGTCGCATCACGGATCGTGAATTCGAAGGGGCGCTCCGGCTCTGGCTGCTTGCGCAGGTGCGGCGGCAGGACGCGGCGCGGCTGGTATTCCTCCTCGAGCATGCTCCGAGCCTAATCCTCGAGGGCCCAGTCGATGGGCTCGGCGCCCTGCTTCACCAGCAGCGCGTTCGCGCGGCTGAACGGTTTCGACCCGAAGAAGCCCCGCGAGGCCGACAGCGGTGACGGATGGACGGACTTCACGACCGGGATGGCGCCGAGCATCGGCTCCAGGTTCTGCGCGTCGCGCCCCCACAGGATCGCGACGAGCGGCCCGCCGCGATCGGCGAGCGCGTGGATGGCCGTGGCCGTCACCGCCTCCCAACCGCGACCGCGGTGCGAACCGGCGTCCCCCGGCGCGACCGTGAGTACCCGGTTGAGCAGCATGACGCCGTTCTCCGCCCACCGGGTGAGGTCGCCGTGAGCCGGGGGCTCGATGCCCAGGTCGCTCCGCAACTCCTTGTAGATGTTCTGGAGGCTGCGAGGAAGGGGCCGCACGTGGCGATCGACGGCGAAACTGAGCCCGATCGCGTGCCCGGGCGTCGGATAGGGGTCCTGGCCGACGATGAGCACCCGCACGTCCTCGAGGGGATAGGTGAAGGCGCGGAGCACGTTTGCACCGGCGGGCAGATAGGGTCGCCCCTCCGCGCGCAGGGACTCCCCCACCGCCGCGATCCGGTCGGCGACCGGCGCGAGCGCCTCCGCCCACCCCGGATCGATGAGCTCGGCGAGCGGCTTCGGGGTCATTCGCCGACGGTGGAGACGATCACGCCCTCGTCCTCGGCGCTCACCTGCCAGACGCTGCCCCGACCGATCACCCGCAGCCCGTCATCGTCGACGACGATCGCGGTGAACTCGTCGATCGCGAGCCCGCCCTCGATGAGCCCGGCCTCGGTCGCGGCGACGAGACGGGACAGCGTCCCCCACTGCGCGGCGTGCACATCGATCGCGAGATCGACGAGGCCGATCCCCTCGACGATCGTCACCTCGTCCAGGTCCTCGGAGGCGGCCTCCGGGCAGACCGGGACCCCACCGATGCGCCAGCCGCCGATGAGTGCGGCATCCGAGGCGATCGCCGCCCCGGCGGAGAAGCCGAGGTAGGGAAGACCATCGCCGACGAGCAGACGGATCTCGTCGACGATCGGCTGGACCGCGTCGAGGTACGCCGGTGTCAGACCGCCGCCGATGAGGAGGCCATCGATGTCATTGAGCGCTGCCGAGGCGAAGAGCTCGCCTTCCACGATCGCGGTGACCGCGGGCTCGGTGAGCCCGACCCGGGCGAGCTGCTCCCGATACTGCTGGGCGCGGTCGGCGGCCACGTCCTCGTCCTCACGGACGAGCAGCACGCCGATGCGCGGGATGGTGCGACCGACCCGCGCTCCCCGCTCCGTCGCCTCGGCGACGAATGCGGCGTAGACCTGGCCGTCGTAGTCCTCCGACCAGCCTCCGCCGACGAGGTGGATGCTCACGATGCCGCCGCGACGACCGGCTCCTGCGCCGACCACGGGAAGGTGATCCACTTGTCCGTTCGGCGCCAGGTGTAATCGGCCTCCTGGACGGTATGGGGCTTCGTGTAGAGGACGACACTGCGGACTTCCGCACCACCGGCTTCGAGCAGCTGGATGACGAGCGCGAGGGTGCGACCGGAGTCGGACACGTCGTCCACGAGAAGCACCTTCTGGCCGACGAGCGACTGGGCATCGAGCATGGGAGGCAGGATGATCGGCTCCGGCAGACGGGTGCCGACGCCGGTGTAGAACTCGACATTCATCGCTCCACAGCTCTTCACGCCGAGGGAGTAGGAGAGTCCGCCGGCGAGCAGCATGCCACCGCGGGCGATCGCCACGACGAGGTCGGGCTTGTAGCCGCTGTCGGCTACGTCCTGAGCGAGCTCACGGCAGGCGCCGCCGAACTCGTCCCAACTGAAGGTCTCGCGTTCGGTCACATCTGCTGCCATGCACCAACGGTATCGCCTCGGCGTCAGCCCTTCGGCACGAGCGGTGCGCGCACCACCTTGTGCTGTGCGGCCTGTGCGAGCGGGCGCACGGTCACGAGGTCGAGGTTGACGTGTCGGGGCAGTTCGAGGGCGTGCACGATCGTCTCGGCCACGTCCTCGGCGACGAGGGGCTCCTCGACGCCGGCGTAGACGGCCTGTGCCTTCTCGACATCGCCACCGAAACGGGTGAGGGCGAACTCGTCAGTCCGCACCATGCCCGGCGCGATCTCGACGACCCGGATCGGCTCCCCCGCCAACTCGAGCCGCAGGACGCCGACGAGCGCGCGCACGGCGAACTTGGCGGCGTTGTAGCCGCCGCCGCCCTCGTAGGGCGTGAAGCCGGCCGTCGACGTGACGGTGAGGATGTCGGCGTGACCGAGCTCGCGGGCGCCGTCCCGGAGGATCGGCAGGAGGGCCGTCACGACCCGCTTGACGCCGAGGACGTTGATGTCGAACATCCGCTGCCATTCGGCCGGGTCGCTGTCCTCGACCGAGCCCATGCCGAAGGCGCCGCCCGCGTTGTTGACGAGCGCACTCGCCCCGCCGGTCGAGGCGACGTGTGCGGCCAGCGCGTCCACGTCCTCCTGCACCGTCAGGTCGGCGACGAACACGTCGGCGCCCGTCTCGGCGGCGAGCGCCTCCAGGCGGTCGGCCCGTCGGGCGACACCCACGACCTCCCACCCCCGTGCACGGAACAGGCGGACGGTGGCCGCCCCGATCCCGGAGCTGGCACCAGTGACGACGACGCGGCGAAGAGTCATGCCTTCCAAAGTAGTGTGTAGCCGATGACCGCCGTCGCCCCCTCCGCCTCCGTCCGGGTCCCGTTCTGGGACAACGCGCGGTTCGTCAGCGTGACGCTCGTCGTCATCGGTCACGCCATCCAGCGGCTCACGGCGGACTCGAACAACGCGCTCGTGCTGTACCTGTTCATCTACGCCTTCCACATGCCCGCGTTCGCGATCATCAGCGGCTACTTCTCGAAGGCCTCCCCGCCGACCACGCGGCGGATGCGCAAGGTGCTCACCGACATCCTGCTGCCGTACGTGATCATGGAGACCATCTGGACCCTGGTGCAGTTCCTGGTCGAGGGGAAGCAGGAGTTCAACCCGACCAACCCGAGCTGGACGCTGTGGTTCCTGCTCGCGCTCGGCATCTTCCGGCTCGTGCTGCCCTACCTGGTGCTCGTCAAGCAGCCGTTGCTCTGGGCGCTGCTGCTGTCGGTCATGGTCGGCTACTTCAGCAACGTCGACAGCACCTTCTCGCTCTCCCGGGCGATCGGGATCCTGCCCTTCTTCGTGCTCGGCTGGCAGGCCAGGCAGTGGGGGCTGTTCGAGCGGATGCTCGACCTCGGCCGGTCGATCTGGGCCTGGCGTGCCGGTGCCGTCGCGGTGCTGGGCGCGTGGCTCGTGGTCGTGATCGTCGGCATCGACCAGTGGCGCGAGATCGACCTGCGGTTCTGGTTCTTCTACGACGACTCCTACCAGGTACTCGGTGAAGGCGAGTGGTGGGCCGGGTTCGTCCGCCTCGGCCTCATCGCGCTGGCGGTCCTGCTGAGCGCGGCCTTCTTCCTCCTCCTCCCCCGGAGCATGACCTGGATCACCGGCATGGGGCAGGCGACGATGTACGTCTACCTGCTGCACAGCTTCATCCTCTATCCGCTGCGGGAGGCCGGCGTGCTGCGCGGCGAGCACTCCTCCGCCGTCTGGCTCGTCGGTATGGTGTTCGCCTCGATCGCGATCTCGATCCTGCTGACGGCGCCGCTCGTACGCCGGGTGTTCCGACCCGTCATCGAGCCGAAGCCGCGCTGGTTGTTCGTCCGGACCGACGACGATCGGTCGGGTGCCTCGAAGGTCGACCCGACCGGTTCTCGCCGCGACTAGACGCGCTTAGTGCAGGTTCACCCGCTTGGGCAGGGAGAACACCAGCAGGAAGGCGACGACCGCGAGGCCGGCGCTGACCGCGAGCGCGGGGGTGGCCGCCGCCGCGAAGGCCTCCGGAAGGTCCTGCGGACCGGTGATGGTGCCGATGTTGCCGAAGAACACCGAGCCGATGACGGCGATGCCGATCGCCGAGCCGATGCGCTGCATGGTTCCGACGACACCGGAGGCGGCCCCGGCCTCCGAACGATCGACGGTCGCCACGATGAACCGCGCGTTCGGGGCGATGAACAGGCCCGACCCGAAACCGGCGACGAGGAGGGCGGGAAGCAGCGTCCAGTTGGTGAGATCGGCCGCGGGGACCGCCAGGATGATCAGCCAGAGCACGATGAGGCCGAGCGCGAGCAGGCCGACGCCGATCGAGAGGACACTACGCCCGAGGCGCCCGGCGAGCCGGTCGCTCTGCGAGGAGCCGATGATCGACCCGATCGCGAAGGGGATAGACACGAGGCCCGACTCCAGGGCGGTGTGGCCGAGGCCCGATTGCCAGAACAGCGAGATGGTGAAGAAGATGCTCGTGAAGGCGGCGAAGTAGACGAGGGCGAGCACGACACCACCGGTGAACGCGGCGTGCGAGAAGAGGTGCGGCGGGACGAGTGGCTCCTGACCGCGGCGCACGACGAAGCGCTCCCAGAAGCCGAAGGCGACGAGGAGGACGACACCACCGGCGAGCGACAGGTACGTCCAGAGCGGCCATCCCTCGTCCTGGCCCTGGATGAGCGGGACGAGCAGTGCGACGAGCGAGCCGGTGAGCAACAGCAGTCCGACCACGTCGGTGGAGAGCTTCTTTCCCTCACCGCCTGCCGGAAGCAGGATCGCGGCGGCGACGAGCGCGACCACGCCGATCGGCAGGTTGATCGCGAAGGTCCAGCGCCATCCGTTCTCGTCCCCGAGCAGCTCGATGAGCAGGCCGCCGACGATGGGGCCGAGGGCCGAGGAGACGCCGATGACGGCGCCCATGATCGCGAAGGCGACGCCTCGCTTGAGAGGTGGGAACAGCAGCTGGATGAAGGCGGTCACCGCGGGGAAAAAGATGCCGCCGCCCAGGCCCTGCACGACGCGGGCGATCACGAGGTGGGCGGAGTCGGTGGCGAGGCCCGCCCACAGGCTCGCGCCCGTGAAGATGGCGAGCCCCACGAAGAAGACCCACTTGTGACCGAAGCGGTCGCCGATGCGGCCGGCCGGGATGAGCATGAGGCCGAAGGCGAGGGCGTAGCCGGAGATGATCCACGACAGGGTCGCCTCGGAGGCGTCGAGGCTCTCGCGGATGGTCGGCAGGGCGACGTTGACGATGGTGGTGTCGAGCAGGCCCATGAAGGCACCGGCGAGGACGACGATGAGCGCGAACCAGGCGCGCCGGGGCACGACGGTATCGGGCGGAGTGGTGGGGATGGGGGAGGTCATGCGGGGTTCTTCTTCCTGGACGTCTCGTCAGCGATGATCCCGGGGAGTGCCCCGAGGAGTTCTTGATGCCAGGCCAGCTCACCGCGGAGACGATGGAGGTCGTGGCGGGTCACGTACAGCTCCGTGACGGTGAGGTGGTGGCCGATGCGATCGGGCTTCGTCTCCTCCTCGGCGATGCGCACGTGCAGTTCGGCGACGCGCGCCTCGAGGATGCCCTCGAGGTCGTCGATGTCGTCGGCGCCGAGGCGCGCGATGGCCAGGTCGACCGGGTCGGGCCGGTACACGATCGTCTCGAGCGCCTGGCGTCGGATGGACCGGAGGGACTCCCGTCCGCTCGCGGTGATATCGAAGACCTGGCGTTCCGGGTAGTTGCCCTCACGTTCGAGCCGCACGGCGTCGATCAGGCCCTCGGCCGCGAGTCGCTTGATGGCACCGTAGATCGCGCCGACGGTCACATCGGCCCACTCGTCGATGTGCTCCTGCTCGGCGAGCAGCCGCATGGCGTGACCGTGCATCGCACCGCGCTCCTCGAGGGAGGCGAGGATGAAGAGCCGGATGGATGACACGCGACTACTCTCGCATGACTAGTCGAGTCTCGCAACTCTCCGTTACGCCCCGCGACGGGCTCCGTTGCCCCCTGCCGGAGGGCTACCTAGGCTCACTGCAGCGAGTGGGAGGACCACCGCTCACCCCACCCCGATCCAAAGGAGCAGTCATGAGCGACTGGCAGTTCGAGACCCAGCAGGTACACGCCGGCGCGAAGCCCGACCCGGTGACCAACGCCCGCGCCACCCCGATCTACAAGACGACGTCCTACGTGTTCAACAGCACGCAGCACGCGCAGAACCTCTTCGCGCTCGCCGAGTTCGGCAACATCTACACGCGCCTCATGAACCCCACGACCGACGTCGTCGAGCAGCGCCTCGCCGCGCTCGAGGGGGGCACCGCCGCCCTCGCCGTCGCGTCCGGATCCTCCGCCATCACCTACGCGATCCTCAACATCGCGCAGGCCGGCGACCACATCGTGTCCTCCAGCTCGATCTACGGCGGCACCTACAACCTCTTCAAGTACACGCTGTCCAAGCTCGGCATCGAGGTCACCTTCGTCGAGGACCAGGACGACGCGGCCGAGTGGTCCGCGGCCGTGCGCCCGAACACCAAGGCCTTCTTCGCCGAGACCATCGGCAACCCGCGCATCAACATCCTCGACATCGAGAAGGTGGCCGGCGTCGCGCACGACAACGACGTGCCGCTCATCGTCGACAACACGATCGCGACCCCGTACCTCATCCGTCCCTTCGAGTTCGGTGCGGACATCGTCGTCCACTCGGCCACCAAGTTCCTCGGTGGACACGGCACGGTCATCGCCGGTGTCATCGTCGACGGTGGCAAGTTCCCCTGGGCCAAGCTCGCCGCGAAGTTCCCGGGTCTCACCGAGCCCGACCCCAGCTACCACGGCGCGAGCTACACCGGTGTCCTCGGCGACGCGATCGCCTACGTCATCAAGGCCCGTGTCACGCTGCTGCGCGACACGGGTGCCGCCCTCAGCCCGGACAGCGCCTTCGCGCTCATCCAGGGCATCGAGACGCTGTCGCTGCGTCTCGAGCGCCACACGCAGAACGCGCAGGACATCGCCGAGTGGCTCGAGAACCACCCCGACGTGGCCTCGGTCAACTACTCGGGCCTGCCGTCCAGCCCGTGGTACGCGGCCGCGAACAAGTACGCCCCCAAGGGCGTCGGCGCCGTCGTCTCCTTCGAGCTCAAGGGCGGTGTCGACGCGGGCCGCGCCCTGGTCGAGAGCGTGCAGCTGTTCAGCCACCTCGCCAACATCGGCGACGTGCGCAGCCTCATCATCCACCCGGCGTCGACCACGCACTCGCAGCTCACCCCCGAGCAGCAGCTCACGACCGGCGTCACGCCGGGCCTCGTGCGTCTCTCGGTCGGCATCGAGAACGTGAACGACCTCAAGGCCGACCTGGACGCCGGCTTCGCCGCCGCCCGCAAGGTGGCCAAGGACGCGGCCGCCTCCGCGTAGACCTCCTCAGGGAACCAGGGGCCGGTGCTGTAACACAGCACCGGCCCCTTTCCCTTTGCCGGATACTGGACAACGACATGGACTGGCAGACACCCGAGGACACCGTCCCTTCGGCCTTCATCACCGAGGCGAACGCGCGCTCCATCCTCGGCAAGCCTCCGGCAACCGGCGCCTGGCGCGAGGGGGACCCTGTCGGCGACCGCCTGTTCGCGGGAATCGGGCGTGTGTCGCTCGAGCGCGGCGGTGAGATCCCCTCCGTGCGCATCGCCTACGAGACCTGGGGCGAGCTCTCCCCCAGCGGCGACAACGCGATCCTCATCCTGCACGCGCTCACGGGCGACAGTCATGTGACGGGTCGTCCGGGCCCCGGACACCCCACGGCCGGCTGGTGGGCCTCCATCATCGGCCCGGGCAAGACGATCGACACCGATCGCTGGTTCGTGGTCGCCCCCAACATGCTGGGCGGCTGCCAGGGCAGCACCGGTCCGGCCTCACACTCCCCCTCCGGCACCGAGTGGGGATCGCGGTTCCCCTTCCTCACCATCCGGGATCAGGTCGAGGCGCAGGTCGCCCTCAGCGACCACCTCGGCATCGAGCGCTGGGAGGCGGTCCTCGGCGGTTCCATGGGCGGCATGCAGGCGCTCGAGTGGGCCGTCGGCCACCCTGACCGGGTCGCGCGTCTCGGTGTCTTCGCGTCGCCCGCGTTCAGCAATGCCGACGAGCTGGCCCGCAACTCCGTGCAGCTCGAAGCGATCCGGATGGACCCCGGTTTCGCCGACGGCGACTACTACGAGGCCGCCGACGGTGACGGGCCGCACCGCGGCCTCGCCCTTGCCCGCCGACTCGCCCTGCTCAACTACCGCTCCCCCGACGAACTCGGCGAGCGTTTCGCCCGCAGTTGGCAGAGCGGGACGTCGCCGCTCGGCGGCGGTGGCCGCTTCGCGGTCGAGAGCTACCTCGACTTCCACGGCAACAAGTTCACCCGCCGCTTCGATGCGAACAGCTACATCACTCTGATCGGAGCGATGAACTCGCATGACATCGGCCGGGACCGGGGTGGCGTGGTCGCCGCCCTCGCGCGGGTGACCGCGCGGTCCCTCATCGTCGGCATCGATTCCGATCGCCTGTTCCCCGTGGTCGACCAGCACCTCATCGCCGCGAACATCCCCCACACGGTGAACGGGGACGAGGCGGTCGTCATCTCCTCCACCTTCGGCCACGACGGCTTCCTCATCGAGGACCACCTCATGGGTGCCCACATTCGGGGTCTATTGGAGTACTGAGCCCTCGGACAGACTTGTCTGTGTCGCGGCAGCGACGACAGGAGGTCCGGATGGCGAGCAGCACGGGGCGCAGGCGCGTCCGCGTCGCTCTGCTCGACGAGAGCGCGCTCCTCCTCGATTCCCTCGCCGAACGGCTCGGGCGACGCGGCAGCGGCCTCACCGTGACGGTGACGGCGACGGACTGGGCCGGCCTGGTAGACGGGGACGGGTTCGAAGCCGACGTGGCGGTCCTCTCCCTCCATCTCGACGACGGCATCCCGATCGGGACGAAGGTGCGGGCCCTGCGCTCGGCCGGGTGCTCGTCGGTCGTGATCAGCCGCCGGGCCGATTCCGGCTCGGCCAACTCCGCCATCGCGGCCGGCGCACTCGCCTTCGTGCCGATGACGGAGGGCGCGGAGGAACTCGTGACGGCGATCCGCTCGGCGGCGCGCGGCGAGCAGCATCTCCCGGCGAGCGTGGGCGAGCTCCTCGCCGACTACCGCGCCGTGCCGGACGCGGGACTCGGGCGCCAGGAGCAACGCGCGCTCACCCTCTACGCGGGCGGGCGCTCCATCAAGGAGGTGGCCGTCGCGATGGACACCACCGAGGAGACGGTGAAGTCCTACATCAAGCGCGCCCGGCGCAAGTTCCGCGAGGTGGGGGTCGATCTCGGCACCCGGGTGCTGGTGCGCCGCCACGCGATCCGCGAGGGCTGGATCGCGTCCGAGTAGACGCACGACCAGTAGCATCGCGACATGCGCCGACTGGCATTCCTCCTCATCGCGACCCTTGCCGTCGCCCTCGGCGGGTGCGCGACGGCCGCGCCGCCCGCCCTCGAGGTGTCCATCGTGCAGAGCCGCGACGATCGCGGCGCACGCATGGTCGGCATCAGTGTCGAGAACCTCGGCGACGAGACGGTTCGATTGGTGTCGGCCGAGCTGCTCACGCCCCAGTTCGCCGAGCCAGCCCGCTGGGAGAAGGGGACGGACCTCCGCCCGGGGACCACCGTCGCACTCCGCGTCCCCTTGGGTCACGCGGTATGTCCGCTTCCTGCCGACGCCGAGCCCCGGGTCCGGGTCGTCGTGGAGACGAGCGGCACCACGCAGGAGATCACCGTCACGCCCGAACAGCCCGCGGAGGTTCTCGCCGCGGTCGCCGGAGAGGACTGTCTCGCCGCCGGTCTGTCCCGCCACGCCACGGTCACCGCCACCGCTCTCCGAACGGGGGCGCCGGGCGAACCGGCGACGTTGGCCCTCACGATCGAGCCGACCGGCGCCGCGGGCACCCTCGACATCCTCGCCGTATCCAGCACGGTCCTCTTCGCCATCGAGGACGCGGGGGCACTCGTCCAGCGCCGCCCTCTCGCCCTTCACATCGACGCGGACTCCCCCGCCGACACCCTCGAGGTGCGGCTCGTCCCCAACCGCTGCGACCCGCACGCCGTCGCGGAGGACAAGCGCGGCACATTCCTGCCGCTCGAGATCGCGACGAGCGAGGGCGATGCGGGCACCGTCTACGTGGCGGTCGACGACGGGATCCGCGGCGCCCTGTACGCCTTCGTGGGTACATATTGCGGCACGAACGAAGGGTGACCCCCGTTCGTGTGGCATTGATGCAATGATCGAAGCACGCATGAGCCGGCCTCACGGCCCCAACCGGAGTACCGAGTGGATCAGATCCTCAAGGAGCGCGACAGGCTTCTCCAGCGCACGGCCCGTGCGTTCGGCCTGGCGTTCACGGCCGTCGCGTTCGCGTGCCTCGCGGCGCCCGGCTCCGTGGGTCCGACGACGTTGGTCCTCATCGTCCCGCTCTTCGCCATCCTGGCTTTCGCGCAGTACCGCCTCGGTGTGAGCCGCGCCCTCGCGTGGATCGTGGTCATCCTCGCCAGCGGCACCGCCATCCTGTTCGTCGTCGTCACTCTCGAGACGGACACGCCCACCGCGGGGGCTGCCGCGGGCCTGGGCATGCTGATGAGCTTCTCGCTCGCGAGCGTCGCCGTCGTGCTGGCCAGCGGGCGCTACCGGATCCCGGTCCTCGCGGTCGTGGTCCTGACCCTCGGCGTCCTGGCCGTCGTCCTCTTGGAGCCGTGGCGTCCACTGGTGCACTCGATCACCCTCTTCGCAGTCGGTTGGTCGAGCATGACGCTGGTCGGAGCCTGGGTCGTCGCGGCGGTCCCGCAGGTCGCCCGCCGGATCGCCAGTATCGGCCGTGCACACCGCGCCGAGCGCCACGCGAGCGAACTCGAGGCACAGCGCCGACAGAACGCCCGACTCCTGCACGACACCGTGCTCGCCACGCTGACGCTCCTCGCCCACTCCGGCGTGGGCGTCGCTCCGGCCGCCCTGCAGCAGCAGGCAGCCGAGGACGCCCGGCTCCTGCGGCAACTGCGCCTCGGTGCGACCCCGACCCCGGACCGCTCCGGCCAGTACAACCTCGAGCCGGTCGAGGAGACCGTGCTGGGCACGACCCTCGAGTCCGTCAAGCAGCGCTTCGGCCGCATGGGTCTGGAGGTCAGCTGGCACGGCACGGGCCAGGTCCTGCTCCCGAGTGACGTGCTCGATGCCTTCCTCCTCGCCCTCGCCGAGTGCCTCGAGAATGTCCGCCGCCACTCCGGTGTCACCGAGGCCCACGTGACCATCGTCGACGACGCCACGACCGTGCGCGCCATGGTGACGGACGCCGGTGTCGGGTTCGTCCTCGACGACGTCGACTCGGCGCGGCTCGGGTTCAAGGATTCGGTCGTCGCGCGCCTCAAGGAGGTCGGCGGACAGGCCCGGCTGTTCTCCTCGCCCGGCTCCGGCACGACCGTGGTGTTGGAGGTTCCGCGATGAAGCTCTACGAGCTCGCCGAGAACACGCTCGGCGTCGTCATCACCCCCAAGGGCGGCACCAACGGCGATCGTCCCGCCCCGAACGTCGGTCCACAGCGACGCAACCCGCTCGGGTCGTCCTTCCTCGGCCTGGGGGCGGCCTTCGTCAGCGCCCTCGGCGCCCTCTACGGCCTCGGCTGGTTCGTGGCGCAGTGGGACCTCTACAGCAGCCCCCTGGTGGCCCTGGTCTCCTGGGTCCTGCTCCTCCTCGCGCTCGTCGTCGGTGCCGTCGCCGCGCGGTTCTCGGGGGAACGGATGCCGACCTGGATCCTCGTCGTGTTCCTGGCCATCGTCGCCGTGTCCGTCGCCCTCGACCTCTACGCGATCTGGGATCTCCACAACGTCGGCGCCTACGCGACCTCGGCAACGGCGGCCGGTCTCGTCATCCTCGTGATCGTCACGAGTCGCCCGGGTATCGAGGTGTTGATCGCCGACGTCCTCCTCGGCATCGCGCTCGTGGTGGTCATCGTCGTCAACGTCGACATCGCGGGACAGCCGGGGATCCTGCCCCAGCAGATCACGTCCGTCGCGTTCGCCACCATCCCGGCGACGATCGCCGTGCTCCTCATCGGCGGATTCCGTCGCATGGTGCAGCTCGAGCTCGACCGCGTCCTCGTCCAGAGCACCGTCAACGCCCCGCGCTTCGCCGTCGGCATGCTGGCCTCGGAGGAGCTCGCCCGCCTCGACCTCGCCGCCGAGGAGCTGCTCGACTCGGTCGCCACCGGCCGGACGCCGCTCCCCCTGCGCCCGCGCACCGCATCGGTCGCCGCCTCCCTCGCCACCGAGCTGCGCCTGCACCTCATCGAGGGCCGCCGTGAGACCTGGCTGTACCACGCCATCACCGAGTCCGAGATGCTCGGCAAGTCGGTCTCTCTCGTCGACAAGGGCAGCCTTGCCGGCCTGCTCGACGACCGTCAGCGCGACGGCCTTCTGTCCGCCATCTGGATGCTGGTCAGCGAGAAGGCGAAGCCGAGCGCTCAGCGCACCGTCGAGGTGCAGGTCGGGCCCATCATCCCCAACCCGGCCACCGGCCCCGGCCAGAAGCTCGCCGTCCCCATCGTCATCTCGACGACCGGGATCACCCGCAACCGGGTGGATCCCTCGACCTGGGACGCCCTGCGACGCGTCGGACGATACAGTGACTCAACGCGTGATTCGAGTGTGAAGATCGATGTGGAATGCCTCGTCGACAATCCAGCCGACGTGCAGGCATGACGACATCCGCACCCCACGGAAAGGAAGGCGCCCCCATGACGCCCAATGACAGCCCCATCCGCCTGGTCATCGTCGATGACCACAGGATGCTGCTCGGTGCCCTGACCGAATGGATCCGTGGAGCCGCGAGCGACATCAGCCTCGTCGGTGCCGTCCCCACCTGGGGCGAGCTCATCACGCACCCCGGATTCCCGGTGGACGTCGTCCTGCTGGATGTCGACCTCAAGGACAACATCCCGATCTCGGTCAAGATCTCGACCCTCAAGTCGGCCGGTGTCAAGGTCGTCCTCATGAGCACCTACTCGGACCCGAACGTGGTCCGTGAGGCCCTCGCCTCGGGCGCACTCGGCTACCTCGTCAAGACCGAGGACGCCGGGATGATCGTCGAGGCGATCCGCTCCGCCGCTGCCGGCGAGCCCTTCATCTCCGCGGAACTCGACCTGGCGCTCTCCGCCGGAGAGGTCGGCGGCTCCCCCAAGCTGAGCGCTCAGGAGCGCCGCGTCATGGCCCTCTACGGCGGTGGCGAGCCGGTCAAGGCAGTCGCCTTCCACCTCTCCATCTCCGAGGAGACGGCGAAGAGCTACCTCAAGCGCATCCGCGAGAAGTATCGCGTCGCGGGCTTCGACGTGGGCACCAAGGTGGCACTGCGCAAGCGTGCGATCGAGGACGGCATCCTCATCGAGTCGGACACCCCCAAGGGGCTCTAGACCCTCTCGGTCGTCCGGCCGGCCGTGCGCCGCTGGAGCAGCACGCTGACCGCGGCGACGATCACACCGGCCACGCCGAGAACGACCCCGACCCAGGCCACCGACAGGTAGCCGAGCCCCGCGGCGATGACGACACCGCCGAGCGCGGCGCCCATGCTGTTGCCGATGTTGAGGGACGAGTGGTTGGCGGCGGCGGCGAGCGTCTGGGACTCGCCCGCGACATCCATCAGCCGCGTCTGGATGGCCGGCGACAGGGCGGACGCCGATGCGCCGACGAGGAAGAGGCCGACGAACAGCGCGACCGGGTTCTCCCCGAACAGCGCGACGACGAGCAGCGAGACCAGGAAGACGGCGAAGAAGCCGAACACCGTCCGCATCACGTGGTGATCGGCGAGTCGGCCTCCGAGGAGGTTGCCGAGCGTCATCCCGAGGCCGAGCACGACCAGGGCGAGCGGGACCACCTCGATCGAGAGCAGGGCGACGTCGGTGACGAGCGGCGACACGTAGGTGTAGACGGCGAAGAAGCCGCCGAAGCCGACGGCGCCCGTCGCCAGGGCGAGCCAGACCTGTCCGCGGGCGAAACCGGCCAGCTCCCGCTTGAGCGTCGCGGCGGGGTCGCCCGGCTGCAGCGGCACGAACAGGGCGATGGCGACGAAGGTCAGCGCGAAGATCGCCGCGACGGCGCCGTACGCGACCCGCCAGCCGGCGACGTGCCCGAGCGCGGTGATGGCGGGCACCCCGATGACGTTGGCGATCGTGAGCCCGGAGAGCACGAAGGCGATCCCCCGCCCCCGCTGGCCCGGGCCCATGAGGGAGGCGGCGACGAGGGAGGCGATCCCGAAGTACGCGCCGTGCGGCAGACCGGAGACGAAGCGGGCGAGCAGCACCAGCCCGAAGCTCGGCAACAGGGCGGAGGCGATGGTCGCCACGACGATCGTGCCGACCAGGACGAGCAGCAGCTGCTTCCGCGGGAACCGGGCCGACATCGCGGCGATGGTCGGCGCCCCGACGACGACGCCGAGGGCGTAGGCGGAGATGAGCCACCCGGCCTGCGCGAGCGCCTCCTCCGGATTCGTCGCGTACAACTGCGGGACGAGGTCCTCGGCCAGGGTGGGCAACAGGCCCATGGCGACGAACTCGGTCGCCCCGATGCCGAAGCCGCCCAGGGCGAGGGAGAGCAGAGCGAGGCGCACGCGCGCCGGGCTGAGGGTGTGCACGGGGTGCCTTTCAGACAGCGGAGGGGTCGTACCCGTCATCGCGCACGTTCACCGGTCGGGCCGAACGCCAGACCTCCCGGACGGCCCACGCCAGCAGGGCGATGAGCAGCAGGTTCCTCAAGCTTATGACCGCGAGCATGCCGGGGTGCAGCGCGAGCAGCTGATCGTAGAGATAGGGGTAGATGACCTGGGTGAGCCCGTCGATGACGAGCACGAGGACCGCCGGCACCCGGAACCCGCCGCGCTGGAGCAGGAGCCCGAGCACCACCGGGGCGACGAGCCACGCCTCGAACTGCGGCGAACCGACCTTGTTGACGACGATGAACGCCGTCACGACGGCGAGGGCGAGCGGAGGGAGCAGGTCGCGCGTCGCGGCACCGGCGCGCTGCGCCCGGATGCCGAGCACAGCGATCGCCGCGACCGCGACAGCGAGCAGCGGAGTCATGAGAGAGGCGACGAGGGTCGCGTTGGTCCCCGACACCTGGAAGGTGAGGATTCCGGTGTCGTAGTAGACGATGGCCGCGCCCTGGTGGAGGGCGGCGAGCCAGAGATAGACGGTGCTGACCGGGGCCTCGACCTGCAGACCGCGGCCGGTCTGCTGCGTCACGAAGCTGAACACGTTGCTCCCGCTCCCGAGGAGCAGCGCCGTCATGACCACGACAGCGGTGGTGACGACGGCCGCGACGAGCACCTGCCAGCGGCTCCGGGCGGCGACCACGACGGCGAGGCCGATCGCCGCCGGCCAGATCTTCATCCACGCCCCGACGGCGAGGAGCACGCCGGCGACCCGCGGGTGCCGTCCCAGCAGGGCGACGGCCACCACGGCGATGGGGACGGAGACCGAGTCGACACGACCGAGCGCGACCGGGCCGAGCAGGAGCAGCGACGCGGTCCACCACCACCCGGCGACGTGGCCCCGGTCGCTGCGCCCCGCGTCGGTGAGCACCGCGAGCGCGACGAGGTCGAGCAGCATCACCAGCGTGAGCCAGGTGCTCGTGTACGCCTCGGGCCCGAGGGCGTAGGCGGCGCCCATGGGCAACAGGGCGAGGATCGGATAGACCCACTGCGTGTCGATCCCGACCAGGAGGCCGTTGTCGACGAAGTACTCCATCCAGAACAGATAGACCCAGGAGACGTCGCCGATGGGGTTGCCGGGCCCGTGGAGGTTCAGCAGACCGAGCCAGAGGTGGACGAGGAGGAAGGCCGCCCAGAGGGCGAAGCGGCTGTGCGCGATGGCGGAGAGACGGGTCGGCACGGTAACACATCGTAATCGCCACGCATGGGCGGGCCGGGTCGGCGAGGATGGGAGCACACAGCCCTGGTTCACCCTGCCTTGGAGGCACCCATGACCCGCACCCCGTTCCGCCGCGCGCTCACCGCGCTGGGCGTCGCCGCCGTCGCCGCGACGACCCTCGCCGCCTGCGCCACCGGTTCCACCAACGACGCCGCGTCCGACTACGTCACCGACGGCAAGCTCACGATCGCCACCGGCGAGTACGCCTACTACCCCTGGGCCATCGACGACGAGGACCTCGAGTCCGGCGAGGGCTTCGAGATCGCTGTGGCCTACGCGGTCGCCGAGGAGCTCGGCTTCGCCAAGGAGGACGTCGTCTGGGTCCGCACCGGATTCGACGCCGCCATCGCCCCCGGCCCCAAGACCTTCGACTTCAACCTCCAGCAGTTCTCGATCACCGAGGAGCGTGCCGAGGTCGTCGACTTCTCCTCGCCGTACTACGAGACCACCCAGGTCGTCATCGCCACCGAGGACTCCCCCGCCGCCGGTGTCACCACCCTCGACGGCCTCACCGACCTCCGCGTCGGCGCGCTGACCGGCACCACCAGCCTCTCCACCCTCGAGGCGACCGTCGAGCTCGCGGGCGGCCCCCAGGTCTTCAATACGAACGACGACGCCAAGCTCGCCCTCGAGAACGGCACCGTCGACGCCATCGTCGTCGACCTGCCGACCGCCTTCTACCTGGTGGGCGCCGAGCTGACCGCCGGCGTCATCGTCGGTCAACTGCCCGCCGTCGAGGGTCAGGCCGGTGACCAGTTCGGTCTCCTCCTGCCCAAGGACAGCCCTCTCACGGCCGACGTGACGAAGGCCGTGGACACCCTCCGCGACAACGGCACGCTCGCCGAGCTCGAGGCCACCTGGCTCGCGGACGCGGGCGACGCTCCGGTCCTCGAGTAGCGCTGCGCTCGACCAACCCTGAGCTCGACTAGCCCCGACCTCTACTAACCTCGACAAGTGACCTCCCGTACGGCCTGGCAGCCGAGCTCCATCGAGCTCGGTCGCCAGGCCGTACGTCGTTCCCAGGGGATGCGCTCGATCCTCATCGGCGTCCTCAGCACCCTTGCCTTCGCCGTCATCGTCTACCTGACCGTCGTGAACACCCCCGGCTGGGCGAGCGTGCAGAAGGCGTTCTTCGACCCGCAGACCTTCGTCGAGTCGATCCCGCGCGTCTGGGACGGCTTCATGCTGAACCTGCGCGTGCTCGTCTACTCGGTGATCACGGTGAGCATCGTCGGCCTGCTGCTGGCGACCCTGCGCACGCTGCGGGGAGCCGTCTTCTTCCCGCTGCGCGCGCTCGCCACCGTCTATACGGACATCTTCCGCGGAACGCCGCTCATCATCGTGCTGTACCTGGTGGGCTTCGGGATCCCCGGGCTGCAGGGGCGCGACGGCGTGATCATCCCGCCGGAGATCCTCGGCACGATCGCCATCACGCTCACCTACTCGGCCTATGTCTCCGAGGTGCTGCGCGCCGGCATCGAGTCGGTCCACCCTTCTCAGAGGCTCGCGGCCAGGTCGCTCGGCCTCAGCCACGCGCAGTCGATGCGCGTCGTGATCATCCCGCAGGCGCTGCGCCGTGTGACGCCAGCGCTCATGAACGACTTCGTGTCCCTGCAGAAGGACGTCGGCCTCATCTCCATCCTCGGCGCCGTCGACGCGGTGCGCGGTGCGCAGTTGCAGGTGGCGCAGACCTACAACTTCACGCCCTACGTCCTCGCCGGCGTCCTGTTCGTCCTGCTGGCGATCCCGACGATCCGCTTCACCGATTGGTACACGGCCCGCCTGCGGGCCCGCGAGCAGGCGGGGTCGATCGTATGAGCGTGCTCGAGCTGGCCGGCATCCACAAGTTCTACGGAGAGAACCACGTGCTCCGCGGCATCGACCTCGCGGTCGACAGCCACGAGGTCGTCGCCCTCATCGGCGCGAGCGGTTCCGGCAAGTCGACCCTCCTCCGCGCGATCAATCTGCTCGAGACGATCGACGACGGCACCATCCACCTGCGGGACGCCGATGGTGAGCTCCGGGAGATCAGCGACCTTCGGGTGAAGGCCGACGCCGTGCGCGCCCGCATCGGCTTCGTCTTCCAACACCTCAACCTCTTCCCGCACCTCAGCGTGCTCGACAATGTGACCCTCGCCTCCCGCCTCGTCCTCAAGACGGGCGCCGCGACCGCACGTGCCCGCGGTCTGGAACTCCTCGACCGGATCGGCCTCGCCGACAAGGCGAAGGACTTCCCGGACCAGCTCTCCGGCGGTCAGCAGCAGCGCGCCGCGATCGTGCGTGCCATCGCGGGCGACCCGCAGCTGCTGCTCCTCGACGAGGTGACCAGCGCCCTCGACCCGGAGCTCGTCGGCGAGGTGCTCGAGCTCGTCCGCGAGCTCGGCTCCGAGGGGACCACGATCGTCATGGCGACCCACGAGATGGCCTTCGCGCGCGACGTCGCCACCCGCGTGGTCTTCCTCGACAAGGGTCTCATCGAGGAGCAGGGCCCGCCCGCCCAGGTCTTCGGCGCACCGCGCAGCGAGCGCACCCGCGAGTTCCTCGCGCGCTTCAGCGGCTGACCAGTAGCCTGCTCGGATGCGTGCACCCCTCCTCGCCATCGCGGCGGTCGCCCTCCTCGCCCTCTCCGGGTGCGCCGGCCAGGTCCCCGCTTTGAGCGGCGCCGTCACCGAACCCCGCGGCGACGCCCAGGACGCGTCGGCGCGAGCCGCCGTCTCGGCCGCGAAGATCGCCGTCACCACGGCTCTCATCGATGACCCGTCCGCCCTACCGTCGGTGGCAGAGCTCTCGGACTACGGCTACGCGCCCGACGCCGAGACGGGAGCGGCGGTCATTCGTGGCACGGCAGCCGACTTCTGCGTCGAAGTCGCGTCGCTCAGCGGGACCGTCTTCCATGCCACCTACAGCGGGTCGGTCACCGAGGGAACCTGCCCCTAGTCCCGGAGCAACCCGGCGATCGTCGCCGGCACCTCGGCGCACAGGTCGAGGATCGTCAGCGGCCCTCCCGCGCTCGCCCGCTCCGCGGCGAGACCGTGGATGAGGGATGCCGTGGCGGCCAGGCGGGGAAGCACCGTCTCGTCCGCCGTGATCTCGCCAGCGTGGGTGGCGGCCAGCGCGCCGAGGATCCCGCCGAGGGCATCCCCCGCACCCGCCGTCGCCAGCCAGGCAGGAGCCGAGCGCACGGCCAGCCGCAGACCCGGGCCGACGACGTGCGTGGTGTGACCTTTGAGGAGCACCGTCGCTCCGAGCTTCTCGTGCGCGCGGAGGGCCCACCCCGCCGGGTCCGCCGTGATCTCCGCGCGATCGACGCCGAGCACGCGGGCGAGTTCCCCGGCGTGCGGCGTCACCACGAGCGGGCCCGTCGCCCGCTCGTGCAGTGCAAGGGCTCCGGCGTCGAGGACGACCGGCACGCCCTGCGCGATCGCGGTCTCCGCCTCGTCACTGGCGTAGCCCGCGTGGTCGCTGCCGGATCCGATCAGCCAGGCTTGCACCCGTCCCATGCCGACGACCGCTTCGGGGCGTCGGGCCAGCACCAGGTCGGCGGCACGCGGATGCCCGATGTAGCGCAGCATGCCGACCCCCGTCCGCAGGGCCGCCTCGACCCCGAGAACCGCCGCGCCGGGGTACTGCTCCGACCCCGTGATGACGCCGAGCACGCCGCGCGAGTACTTGTCGTCGCTCGGCCCCGGCACGGCGATGAGCGCGTCGGCGGGCTCGAAGAACCGGGGATCGTCCATCCCGCCACCCTAGTTTCGCCGGGTGGGAATCGCATCAGGCGCAGGGGTGTTGGGTCTGAGGTGCCTGCTCTCTTCGACGCCATGACCATCCGCTCGACCACCATCCGCAACCGCATCTGGGTCGCCCCGATGTGCCAGTACGTGCTCGACAAGCGCGACGGTGTCGTCGGCGACTGGCACCTGCAGCACCTCGGGTCGATGGCCGCCGGTGGCGCCGGCCTCGTCATCGCCGAGGCGACCGGTGTCTCCCCCGAGGCCCGGATCTCCCCCCACGACACCGGCATCTGGAACGACGAGCAGGCGGAGGCGTGGCGACGCGTCGTCGACTTCCTCCACGCGCAGGGCGCGACCGCCGGTATCCAGCTCGCACACGCGGGTCGCAAGGCGTCCGTCTTCCCCGAGTGGGGTCTCGACGGCTCAGGGACCATCCCGGCCGACCAGGGCGGATGGCCGACCGTCTCCGCGTCGGCGATCGCCTTCCCGGGCTACGACGCCCCGACCGCGCTCGACCTGGACGGGATCGACACGGTCGTCGACGACTTCCGCACCGCCGGACGCCGGGCGCTCGACGCCGGTTTCGACGTGCTCGAGATCCACGCAGCGCACGGCTACCTGCTCCACCAGTTCCTGTCGCCGCTGTCGAACCAGCGGGAGGACGAGTACGGCGGATCCCTCGAGAACCGCGCCCGCCTCCTCCTGCGCATCGTGACGGCGTTGCGTGAGCTCTCCGCTGACGCGCCCCTCTTCGTCCGCTTCAGCGCCACCGACTGGGTCGAGGGCGGGTGGGACGAGGAGCAGACCGCGATCGTCGCCGGCTGGGCGGCTGAGGCGGGAGCCGACTTCTTCGACGTGTCCAGCGGCGGGCTCGTCGCCGGCGCGCGCATCCCCACCGGCCCGGGCTACCAGGTGCACCTGGCGGAGTTCGTCCGCGCCAACGCGTCCGTGCCGGCCTCGGCCGTCGGCCTCATCACGACCGCGCAGCACGCGGCGGAGATCGTCGCCTCCGGGCAGGCGGACGCCGTCATGCTGGGCCGCGAGATGCTGCGCGACCCGCACTTCGCCCTCCGCGCTGCCCACGAGCTCGGCGTCGAGCTCGACTACTGGCCCGCCCCGTACCGTCGGGCGCGCTGGCACGCTGGAGCTTAGGGCGACCGCCTGCGGTCGCCGCGACGCCAGTGCCGAGGGAGCCTGCGACCAAGGTTGTCGGCCCCCCGGTCCGAGGGAGCCTGCGACCGAGGTTGTCGGCCCCACCCCGGTCCGAGGGAGCCTGCGACCGAGGTTGTCGGCCCCACCCCGTGGCACCGGCCCGCTAGCGGAGGCTAGATCCGCCGCGTAGCGTCCTGCACCTCACCGACGAGCTCCTCGATGATGTCCTCGAGGAAGAGCACGCCGGTCGTGGCGCCCGACTCGTCGAAGGCCCGCGCCACGTGGCTGCCCGAGCGGCGCATGGTGGTGAGCGCGTCCTCCAGGTCGGTGTTCCGGAAGATGGACACGAGCTGGCGGATCCGCTTGGGCGGCACCGGCTCGGTGTACTCGTCCTCGTCGAGGTCGACCACGTCCTTGAGGTGCAGGTAGCCGGTCGGCTCCCCCGCCTCGTTGACGAGGATGTACCGCGAGAACCCGCGCTGGGAGACCGCCTTCTCGAGGTCCGCCGGTGAGGCGTCCTCGGGCAGGGTGACGAGCCCGTCCATGCCGATCGCGACGTCGCTGACCTTCTTCTCGGTGAACTCGAACGCCGCATTGAGGGTGCCGGAGGAGTCGGTGAGCACGCCCTCCTTCGTCGACTGCGCGACGATGTTGGCGACCTCCCCGAGCGTGAAGACGCTGTTCGCCTCGTTCTTCGGCTGCACCCGGAACAGCAGGAGCACGCCGTTCGCCGCCGAGTTCAGCAGCCAGATGATCGGCTTGAAGACACGCGCCACGAAGACGAGCGGCGGGGCGAGCAGGAGCACCGCGCGGTCCGGCACCGAGAACGACAGGTTCTTGGGGACCATCTCGCCGAACACCACGTGCAGGAACGACACGAGGAGCAGCGTGATCGCGAATCCGAGCGGGCCGATGACGTCGGTCGGCAGGCCGATCGCGTGCAGCGGCACCTCGAGGAGGTGGTGGATCGCCGGCTCCGACACGTTGAGGATGAGGAGGGAACAGACGGTGATGCCCAGCTGGCTGGTGGCCAGCATGAGGGTCGCGTGCTCCATCGCCCAGAGCGCTGTCTTGGCGGAGCGCGAACCTGCCTCGGCCTTCGGCTCGATCTGGGAGCGACGGGCCGAGATGACGGCGAACTCCGCGCCGACGAAGAAGGCGTTGACGATGAGCAGCACGAAGAGTGCCACGATGCCGAGCCAGTCGCTGCTCACGACGTCACCTCCGTCGTGTCGACGACCGGGGTGTAGCGCACCCGGTCGATCCGGCGTCCGTCGAGGCGTTCGATGCGGAACACGCCGCCCTCGATCTCGACCTCGTCGCCCACGACGGGCAGTCGCCCGAGTTCACTCATGAGCCAGCCTGCGACGGTCTCGTACGGCCCGTCCTCCGGGACGACGACACTCGTGCGTTCGCGCAGCTCGTCGGGACGGAGGATGCCGGGGAAGGTGAGCCAGTCGCGGGATCGGACGACGTCCGGCTTGGTGCGATCGTGCTCGTCGGAGACCTCGCCGACGAGCTCCTCGACGAGGTCCTCGAGGGAGGCGATACCGGCGGTTCCGCCGTACTCGTCGACGACGATGGCCATCTGGTAGCCGCCGCGTCCACGCAGGTCGGCGAGCAGCAGGTCGAGACGCATGGTCTCGGGAACCCGCAGGGCGTCCGTCTGCAGGGCGGACGCCGGGACACCGTCGCGCTTCTCGCGGGGAACGGCGACGGCCTGCTTGACGTGGACCACGCCGACGATGTCGTCGATGTCCTCGCCGTAGACGGGGAAGCGGGAGAGGCCGGTGCGGCGGGCGAGGTCGATGACGTCCTGCGCGCTGTCGCCGCGTTCGACGGCGGAGACGCGCGGACGCGGGGTCATCACGTCCTGGGCGGTGAGGTCGCTGAAGGCGAGGGTGCGGGCCAGCAGGGTGGCCGTGTCGCGCTCGAGGGTGCCCTCCATCGCGGAGCGGCGGACCAACGAGGAGAGCTCCTCGGCGGTGCGAGCCCCGGAGAGCTCCTCCTTGGGCTCGATGCCGATGCCGCGCAGGATCCCGTTGGCCGTGCTGTTGAGCAGGGCGACCGCCGGGCGGAACACCGCCGTGAACAGCAGCTGGAACGGCACGACGACCTTGGCCGTGTGCAGGGGCAACGCGAGCGCGAAGTTCTTGGGGACGAGCTCGCCGACGATCATCGAGAAGAGCGTCGCGATGACGATGGCCACGACCGTGGCGATCGGGGCGATGGCCGCCTCGGGGACGCCCATCGAGAGGAACGGCTGCTCGAGCAGCATCGACAGCACGGGCTCGAGGGTGTAGCCGGTGAGCAGCGTCGTCAGCGTGATGCCGAGCTGGGCGCTCGAGAGGTGGGTGGAGGTGCGCTTGAGGGCAGAGATCGTCATGCCGAGACGACGCTCACCCCGCTCCTCGCGGGCCTCGAGATCGGAGCGATCGAGGTTGACGAGGGAGAACTCACTCGCGACGAAGAATCCGGTGCCCACCGTGAGGACGATGCCCACACCGAGCATCACCCACTCGTACGGGCCCATCAGGCGGTTCCGGTATGTCTACTGGGAGGGTCATCCATCGTGGTTCGAGTATAGGGAAAGGCGAGCGCCGCTTAGCTGGGAGCTCGCACTCCCTCGACGCCCTCCCTCAGCCACCGCTCCACGAGAGCTCGCGCAGCCGCCTCGTCCGGCACCGCGGCAGGGTCGAAGAGCTGCTGGCCGGTGTACGGATCCGGCTGAACGAAGAGGACCTCGTCGGCCGGGACGCCGAGGAGGAGCGTGGTCGCGTACATGAGGGCGAGCAGTTCGCTCCCGTCGCTGTCCGAAGCGACCCAGAAGCTCGCAGGGATCGAACGGGCGTAGAGCTCCACCATGTTCTCGGGACGGACCCCGCTGACCCCGAAGCCCATCGTGGATGTGTCCAATTCCTCCTCCGGGGGGACCGGGATGCTCGTCATCGTGTACTGCGCCACGTTCCGCGGTGTCGCGTCGTTCACGGGCAACCCGAGTTC
>Ga0247810_10000456_pt1 | contig 44898 bp, 36 predicted proteins | sample UWRJL119311C1_FD_179918 | JGI IMG/M metagenome (GOLD analysis project Ga0247810, IMG submission 179918) | Plant litter microbial communities from Arlington Agricultural Research Station in Wisconsin, United States - UWRJ-L119-311C-1 | ecosystem: Environmental > Terrestrial > Plant litter >...
AACGCGAGACGCCGCCGTAGGTGGGCTTGACGCCGACCGAGCCGGTGACGGCGGCGGGCTGGCGGATCGACCCGCCCGTGTCGGAACCGAGGGCGAGCGGCGCCTCGAACGCGGCGACGGCCGCGGCGGATCCTCCGCCCGAGCCTCCGGGGATGCGCTCGAGGTCCCACGGGTTGTGCGTCGGACCGTAGGCGGAGTGCTCGGTGGTCGAGCCCATCGCGAACTCGTCCATGTTGGTCTTGCCGAGAGGGATCAGGTTCGCGGCGCGCAGTCGGGCGACCACGGTCGCGTCGTAGGGCGGGATCCATCCCTCGAGGATCTTCGAGCCGGCGGTCGACGGCATGTCGATCGTGCAGAGCACGTCCTTGATGGCGACCGGGACGCCGGCGAGCTCGCCGAGTTGCTCCCCCGCGGCGCGGCGGGCGTCGATGTCGGAGGCGACCGAGAGTGCCGTGTCGGACACGTGGAGGAAGGCGTGCACGTCACCGTCGACGGCGGCGATGCGGTCGAGGTGGGCCTGCGTGGCCTCGACGGAGGAGACCTCGCGGGAGGCGAGGAGACCGGAGAGGTCGGCGGCGGAGATGCGGGTGAGGTCGCTCATGACTACTGCTCCTCCCCCAGGATCGCGCTGACCTGGAAGCGGCTGCCGTCGTGCTCGGGGGCACCGGCGAGAGCCTGCTCGGTCGTCAGGGTGACACCGGGGACGTCGTCGCGGAACACGTTCGCGAGCGGGATCGGGTGGCTCGTGGCGGGGACGTCGGGCGTCGCGACCTCGCGCACCTTGGCCACCGAGTCGACGATCGCGCCGAGTTCGCCGGTGAGCGTGGCGATCTCCTCCTCGGTGAGGGCGATCCGGGCGAGGTTCGCGAGATGCGCGACCACGTCGGGGGTGATTTCAGACACGAGGAACTCCAGGCACGATGGACGGGGGTGAGGCCCCAGTCTATCGACCGCCGCGGTGCAGCCCGGCGTAGCCCTTGGGCGCGATCGAGCCCGGGTCGTCGGTCGTGACGAGGAAGCCACGGCCGAGGGAGATGAGCGCCAGGTTGCGCAGCGACTCCGAGCCGCGCACGAAGTACTCGTCGTGTCCGGTCGAGCCGAGAAGGTCGAGCCCCGTGCGCGGGTCCTTCCCTCCGTCGACACTGAAGACGTGGGCACCGAAGGCGGTGGATCCGGGGTCGACACCGAAGAACGAGGTGTCCTTGACCTGGTCCCAGTCGGCCTCCCCGACGTAGACGTTGTCCCCGACGACTCCGAGCGATGCCGCGGTGGGCGCGTCGCTGCCGGGCGACCCGATGACGGCGAGCGCGTCCACCTCGATGCCGAGATCGGCGAGCGCCATCATCGCGGCCGTCGAGCCGTAGGAGTGGGCGATGACGCTCAGGTAGGGCTGCTCGGCCCCGCGGATCGCCCGCAACCCGTCGACCGACGCGGCGATCGCGTCCCGACCTCCGTAGGCGAGATCGAGGGTGGTGAAGTCGATCATCCCGGGGGTCTCGTAGCCGATCCAGGCGACCGTGGCGACTTTCGTGTCCCTGTCCGCCCATTCCACCTCGGTGTCGTAGACGGCCTGCGCGGCGTCCGCCCACCGCACCATCTGCGTGTCCACCGTGTAGAACATCCCCGGCACGAGATAGCTGACGTAGTCGGCATCCTCCAGGTCGCCGATGACGATGGCCGCGGTGCCGCTCCCGCTCGGGTCGAGGGAGACGAGGTGCCGAGCCGGGGCGCCGGCGGGGGCGATGAGCGCCTTCTCGACCTCGCCGAGCAGATGACCTGTCCCGCTCGCGTCGATGAGGGCCGAGCGTCCCACGTTCTTGGCCGGAGCCGCCACGCTCTCGACGATGCTGGCCAGGACCTGGCGGTTCGCATAGTCACGGAGGTCGAACGGGACACCCTCGAGATTGCCCACCATCTGCGGCGCGCCGCTGAGGAACGAACTGCGGGTGTCGATGGCCAGGCCCGACCACCAGAGGGTGACCTCGGCGGCCGCCGGCGGTGCGGAGACGAGTTGGGAGATCACCTCGGTGTTCGCGCCGAGGAAGCCCGCGAGGTCAGTGGTCGGGAGTTCGGCGAGCTGCTCGAGGAGCGTCATCCCTCGCAGTGCCGGCAGGGCGGCGACCTGAACGGACCCGACAGTCGGGGCCGCGGGCACGGCAAAAGACCCGGTGGCACCGGACAGCGCCACCGAGGCGGACAACACAGCTGCCTCGAACAGCACAGGGCCCCAACCCGCACCGCGGTCTCGGGAACATCACCGCAGGGTGCTGGGCAAAATCCTAGGTGACCCCACGCCCCCGCAGCGGGGGTAAACAGGATTGTTTCACCCGTGTGACTTCCTCGAAATATCAGGCTTCGTCGGGCTTGACCCCCATTGGGCCCTCCTTAAGGAGGACACGGAACTGGTCGGCGTCGAGGATCGGAATGCCGAGTTCCTCGGCCTTCGCGAGCTTCGACCCGGCGCCAGGACCGGCCGCGACGAAGTCGGTCTTCTTCGACACGCTGGAGGCCGCCTTACCGCCCGCCGCGATGATCGCCTCGAGCGCCCCCTCGCGGGTGAAGCCGTCGAGCGAACCGGTCGCCACGACCGTCACACCGACGAGCGGCCCGTCCGCGGCCGCCGCGGCCCCGGGGCCGGGATGGCCGGGCGTCGCCCACTGCACGCCGTCCCGCTCCCACTGCTCCACGATCTCCTGGTGCCAGTCGACGGCGAACCAGTCGATGAGCGCGTCGGCGATGATCCCGCCGACGCCGTCGACCGCCGCGAGCTCCTCGCGCGTGGCGGCGCGGATGGCCGCCAGCGAGCCGAAGTAGTCGGCGACCGCGCGCGCAGCGACCGGCCCTACGTGCCGGATGCTCAACGAGACGAGCATGCGCCAGAGCGGCTTCGTCTTCGCCTTCTCGAGCTCGGCGAGCAGCTTGACGGCCTGGCTGGACGGAACATATTCCTCGTCCCCCTCGCCATCCCGCTTCCGGTCGCGCTTCCGCCGGAAGGGCGACTCGATCGCGCCGGTCGGCACGCCGGTCTCGCGGTCGCGCACCTCGACCTCGATCGGCACGAGGTCGTCCATGGTGAGGCCGAACAGGCCGGCCTCGGTGATGAGCGGCGGCGTGGACGGACGCAGCGGCTGCGTGAGAGCGGCTGCGGTGACCTCCCCCAGGGCCTCGATATCGAGACCGCCGCGGGACCCGACGTGCTCCACCCGACCGCGGACCTGCGCCGGGCAGCTGCGCGCGTTGGGGCAGCGGAGATCGACGTCGCCCTCCTTCATCGATCGCAGCGGCGTCCCGCACGCGGGGCACTCCGTCGGCATGACGAACTCGCGCTCGGTGCCGTCGCGCAGCTCGACGACCGGCCCGAGAACCTCGGGGATCACGTCACCGGCCTTGCGGAGAACGACCGTGTCGCCGATGAGGACGCCCTTGGCCTTGACCACATCCTGGTTGTGGAGAGTCGCCTGGCGGACCGTCGACCCGGAGACCTTGGCCGGCTCCATCACGGCGAACGGCGTCGCGCGACCGGTGCGCCCCACGGAGACGACGATGTCGATCAGCTTCGTGTTGACCTGCTCGGGCGGGTACTTGTAGGCGATCGCCCAGCGGGGCGCCCGGTTGGTCGCCCCGAGCTCGTCGTGCAGGGCGAGCTCGTCGACCTTGATGACGATGCCGTCGATCTCGTGCTCGACCGAGTGGCGATGCTCGCCCCAGTACTCGACGAACGCGACGGCTCCATCCACGTCGTCGACGACCTTGAGGTGCGGGCTCGTCGGCAGCCCCCAGCCGGCGAGGAGCCCGTAGGTCTCGCTCTGGCTCGCGACCGGCGGATCGGGCCACGCACCGATGCCGTGGACGTACATGCGGAGCGAGGCGAAGCGCGCCCGCGATGCCTCGAGCTCGAGCCCGGTCTTCTTGTCCAGCTGCTGACGGAGCCCACCGCTCGCCGCGTTGCGGGGATTCGCGAAGGCCGGGAACCGCCGGGCCGCCGAGTCCACCGACTTCTGCTCGTCGAACTCCCCCGCCGCCCCGCGGGCCTCCCACTTCTCGCGCGCGTCGCTCACGACGCGATCGCGGAAGGAAGCCTGCAGCGCGTTCAGCTCATCGAAGGCGGCGACCGGAATGAAGACCTCACCGCGCACCTCCACCCGCGCGGGGTGTCCGTCGCCGGCGAGGCGCTGCGGGATCGACGGGATGTACTGAAGGTTGCTCGTCACGTCCTCGCCGACCACGCCGTCACCGCGGGTGGCGGCGCTGACGAGGACGCCGTCCTCGTACCGCAGGTTGATGGCGAGGCCGTCGATCTTCAACTCGCAGAGCCAGTCGATGTGGCGGCCCGAGTTGCGATCGGCGCGCGCGGCCCACTCCCGGAACTCCTCGATCGAGAACACGTTGTCCAGGCTGAGCATGCGCTCGGCGTGCTCGACCGGCGCGAAAAGCGTCGTCTCGGCCCGGCCGCCGACGGTCTGGGTCGGCGAGTCCTGTGACTGGAGCTCGGGATGGAGGCGTTCGAGCTCCTCGAGACGCTTCAGCATCGCGTCGTACTCGGCGTCGTCGACGAGGGTCTCGTCCCGCTCGTAGTACGCGTCCCGCAACTCGAGGATGCGCTGCGTCAGCAGCGCCGCCTCGTCGTGGGCGCTGTCTGGGGAGGTCTCGATCTCAGCCACGGGGCAAGCCTAGATGCGGGGTACGACGACGGAGCCGTGCTCACAGTCGGCGTGCAGAGTGACGCCTAGGCCGAGACGGGGACCGCGCTGACCGTGCGCGCGATCGTGCACTGGCCGAGGACGCGGGTGCCGACGTAGACGACGGCGGTCTGGCCGGGGGCGACGCCGAGGAGGGGCTCGTCGGGGGTGATGACGAGCTCGAGGGGGGTGTCGGCGGTGGGGGTCTCGACAAGCTCGACCCGCTGGGGCTGCTCGGCGCGCTGGGGCGGCTGGGTGGGGCGGACGACGGCGGTCGCGGGGACCGGGTCGGCGTGGGCGCGGATCTGCACCTCGCAGGCGAAGGGCTCGTGGGCGTTCTCCGGAGCCAGACCCGCCCAGGTGAACTTCTGGCCGGCGAGCTCGGCGATCGCGAGGGCTTCCTTCGGACCGACGACGACCGTGTTCGTCTTCGGCTGCACCTCGAGCACGAAACGGGGCCGGCCATCCGGCGCCGGGTAGCCGATGCTCAGACCGCGGCGCTGGCCGACGGTGAAGGCGTGCGCGCCCTCGTGGGTGCCGACGACGGATCCCTCGCGGTCGACGATGGGGCCCTGTTCGGCGCCCACGCGCTCCGCGAGCCAGCCGCGGGTGTCGCCGTTCGGGATGAAGCAGATGTCGTGCGAGTCGGGCTTCGCGGCGATCGAGAAACCGCGCGCCTCCGCCTCGGCCCGCACCTCCGCCTTCGACGGGGTCGCACCGAGCGGGAACATCGAGTGCCGCAGCTGCTCGGTCGTCAGCACGCCGAGGACGTAGGACTGGTCCTTCGCCCAGGTCGCGGCGCGGTGGAGCTCGGGGTTGCCGGCCGCGTCGTAGCGCACGTCGGCATAGTGGCCGGTCGCGACCGCGTCGAAACCGAGCGCGAGCGCCTTGTCGAGCAGGGCGCTGAACTTGATCCGCTCGTTGCAACGCATGCAGGGATTGGGGGTGCGGCCGGCGCTGTACTCCTCGATGAAGTCGTCCACGACCTCCTCGGTGAAGCGGCTCGAAAAGTCCCAGACGTAGAAGGGGATGCCGATCGCGTTGGCGACCCGGCGGGCGTCCATCGAGTCCTCGATGGTGCAGCAGCCCCGGCTGCCGGTGCGCAGGGTTCCGGGCATCCGACTGAGGGCCAGATGGACGCCGACGACCTCGTGACCGGCCTCGACCGCGCGGGCGGCGGCGACGGCGGAGTCCACTCCGCCACTCATCGCCGCTACGACCTTCATGGGGACGAGTTTACGCGGGGTGGTCTCGACAGGCTCGACCCGCTGGTTCGGCTCGACCCGCTCATTCGGCTCGACCCGCTCATTCGGCTCGACCCGCTGATGCGCTCGACCCGCTGCGCTGTCAGCCCTCGTCGGAGGGGAGGTCGGGGCTCGCCAGCTGGAAGGCGACGCTCGGGCTGCCCGCGACGGTCTCGTCGGCCTGGACGATGCCGAACCAGGCGGCACCGCCGACCTCGATCGTCAACACGGCGATGAAGATGCCGTCCTGGTTGGCGGTCTCGTAGATCGTCCAGCCGGACGCCTCGAGCACGTTCGTGAGCGTCACGCCGATCGGCGCCGGCGCGGTGTCGGCCGTCAGCGTGTAGGTGCGGAAGGACGCGTAGTAGCTGGCGGCGTTGCCGTCGGCCGCGGTCAGCTGCGACTGGTCGTCGACGCCGACGACGAGCGCGGGGTCCACGTAGGTGCCGACGGCGTCGGAGAGACGGGTGCTCTCCGCCGTGACGGCCTCGGGCGTGATCGCCTCGAGGGCGAGCGGCACGACGGCCTCGTCGGCCGACTCCGGGTTGACGGCCGGCGCGGACGCACTCGGCGTCGGGGCGGGGGCAGGCGCCTCGGCCGTGCAGCCGGCGAGCGCCAGGATGGTCAACAGGGCCACGGGGGCGATCGCGCGCTTCATCCGCACCAGCCTAGAGGGACCGGCGTGTGGCTGCGCTGAGTCCGGCCCGCTCGGCGGAGGCGACGGCCGCGGGCAGTGCGGCGATGAGGGCGTCGACCTCCTCCTCCGTCGTCCCCGGTCCGATCGTGAACCGCAGGGCGCCGCGTGCCGTCGGCTCGTCGAGACCGAGCGCGAGCAGCACGTGGCTCGCCTCGGGCACGCCGGCCTGACAGGCGGAGCCGGTGCTCACACTGAAACCGGCCGTGTCGAGGAGGAAGAGGAGGCTGTCGCCCTCGCACCCGGGGAACGTGAAGTGGGCATTGCCCGGCAGGCGATCGCGGGGGTCGCCCCGCAACACCGCCGTCGGAACCGTGGCGAGCACCCCCGCGACCAACCGATCCCGCAGGGCGCTCGGGTCGTGCAGGCCGAGCGCGGCGGCCGCCCCGAAGGCGGCTGCCCCGGCGGCGTCCTGGGTGCCGGAGCGCGACCGCTGCTGCGAACCGCCGTGCACGAGCGGTTCGATGACGGCGCTGCGCGCGATGAGGAGAGCGCCGACGCCGACCGGTCCGCCGATCTTGTGGGCCGAGACGGAGAGGGCGGCGACGCCGAGGGCGTGGAAGTCGATCGGCAGGTAGCCGTAGGCGGCGATCGCGTCGACGTGGACCGGGACGCCGTGCGCGGCCGCGAGCGCGGCGACCTCGGCGACCGGCTGGATGGTGCCGATCTCGTTGTTCGCGAGGAGGAGGGTGAGGAGGGCGACATCGTCGCCGAGCGCGGCCTCGACGGCGGCGAGGTCGATGCGACCCAGTTCGTCGACCGGGATCCAGTCGATGGTGGCGCCCTCGTGGGTCTCCAGCCATTCGAGGGCCTCGATGGTGGCGTGGTGCTCGGCGAGCGGGGCGATGATGCGGGGTCTCGATACGCCGACTCCGCCGGCCACTCGACCCGCTGGTGCGTTTCGGCTCCACCAGAGGCCCTTGATGGCGAGGTTGACGGACTCGGTCCCGCCACCGGTGAAGGTGACCTCGACGCTGTCGGCGCCGAGCGATGCGGCGACCTGCTCGCGCGCCTCCTCGAGGACCCGCCGCGCCTCCTGGCCCTGGCTGTGGATCGACGACGGGTTGCCGACGAGCGCGAGCGCATCGACGTACGCCTCACGCACCGACGCCGGCATGGGCGCCGTCGCGGCGTAGTCGAGGTAGATGGCCATGTAACAAGCATGACTCACACGGGCCCTAGGCTTCTGCCCATGCCCGAGAACGACCATCTTCACGATCTCGGCGTGCGCGTCGAGAACGGGGTGGGAACCCTCCGGATCTGGTCCGCGAACGCCACTGAGCTCGACCTCTGCATCTTCGACGACCGGGACGCCGGCTGGATCGTCCTGACCGTTCCGATGACCCGTGGCACGGGCGACGTCTGGGAGGCGAGCTCATCGATGCTCGTGCCCGGCACCCGCTACTCGGTGCGGGCGAGCGGGCCCGGCGGGCCGCAGCACCGCTTCGACCCGACGCGCGACCTGCTCGACCCCTACGCGCGCGGTCTCGCCCGCGCGCTGGACGGCAACTGGCGCAGCTATGTGCAGGATGACTCCTTCGACTGGGGCGGAGTGGCGAAGCCCGCCGTTCCCCTCGACCACACGGTCCTCTACGAGGCCCACGCGAAGGGGTTGACCAAGCTCAACCCGGCGATCCCGGAGGAGTTGCGCGGCACCTATGCCGGCCTCGCGCACGAGTCGACGATCGCCTACCTCAAGGACCTCGGGGTCACGAGCGTCCAGCTGCTGCCGGTGCACCAGTCGATCAGCGAGCAGCGCCTCACCCGGCAGGGCCTCACCAACTACTGGGGCTACAACACCCTCAACTTCTTCACCCCGCACGCGGAGTACGCCTCCGTCGAGGCGCAACGCGGCGGCACCGGTGCGGTGCTCCGCGAGTTCAAGGGGATGGTGCGCCTCCTCCATGAGGCGGGCCTCGAGGTGATCCTCGACGTGGTCTACAACCACACCGCCGAGGAGGGGCTCACCGGCCCGACCACTTCACTCCGCGGCATCGACAACGCGAGCTACTACCGGATGGACGCGGCCGGCAACTACGTGGACGTCACCGGCTGCGGCAACACCGTCGACTTCTCGAACCCCGCCGCCCAGCGACTGGTGCTCGACTCCCTGCGCTACTGGGCGAACGAGGTGCAGGTCGACGGGTTCCGTTTCGACCTCATGGCGACGCTCGGTCGTGACGAGAAGGTGGAGTTCCAGCGGGATCACCCCCTCCTCCAGGCGATCCTCGACGACCCGGAACTGCAGGGCGTCAAGATGATCGCCGAACCGTGGGACGTCGGCATGGGTGGCTGGCAGGTCGGCAACTTCCCCGACGGCTACTCGGAGTGGAACGACGGCTACCGCGACCGGATGCGTGACTTCTGGTTGAGCGACATCGGTTCGGCCCGCGCGCACGGCACCGCGCCGAACGGCATCGGGTCCCTCGCGCGGCGCCTCGCCGGCTCCGCCCACGTCTTCGCCCACGACCGCGGCCCGCTCGCCTCCGTCAACTTCATCACCGCGCACGACGGCTTCACGATGGCCGATCTGACCGCCTACAACGAGAAGCACAACCTCGGCAACGGCGAGCAGAACCGCGATGGCACGACCAACAACCACTCGTTCAACCACGGCGTCGAGGGCCCGACCGACGATGAGACGGTGCTCGAGAGTCGCTGCAAGGCGATGCGCAACCTGCTCGGCACCCTCATCCTCAGCGCCGGCATCCCCATGATCACGGCGGGCGACGAGTTCGGACGCAGCCAGCGCGGCAACAACAACGCCTACTGCCACGACGACGAGCTCACCTGGATGTCCTGGTCCGATCGCGCCAAGTGGCAGGACGACCTGCTGGGCGTCGCCCGCCATCTCACCGAACTGCGACGCCAGAACCCGGCGCTGCGCCCCGTGCACTTCGGTCGCTTCGGGGAGACCGTGCCGAGTGCCACCCAGATGGACTGGTACAACAAGGAGGGTCTGTCGATGACCCCCGAGGACTGGGACTCCCCCGGTGAGCGCACGCTGCAGTACCTGGCGGCCTCCACGCCGGAGTTCGAGGAGTTCAACCGGATCCTGCTCATCGTCCACGGCCTCGAGGAGCCGGTGACGGTGACGCTCCCGGAGCACGAGGGCGTCGGCTCGTACACGTTGCTCTGGGACTCGTCCCACGACGACATCTCCGGATTGCAGGCGGAGCACGGGCCCGGCTCCGAGCTGGTCGTGGGCGGCGCGTCGATGCAGCTTTTCCGCGCGCACTGAGCGCGCCCGCAACCGATTCCTGCACACCGCGTATTCCATCCTGCGAACCTCTTGCGAGGGTCCCCCGTTCGGGGGATAGGATGACGCTCGGCCCGGTGTGAGTGGTTCTCAACTGCCGGGTGTCCCTTCCCTTCTCGAGTCCTGAAAGGTCTCCGATGCCCACCACATCCCTGCGCCCCGCGCGCACCCTCGCCCTCGTCGCGTCCCTCTCGGTCGCGGCGCTCGCCCTCACCGGCTGTAGCGTCATCGAGCAGATCTTCCCGACCCAGGCGGAGCGCAACTCGGAGACCCAGGAGGTCGAGTCCGCCGGCGAGGCCGATGTGTTCGAGATGGCCGTCGGCGACTGCCTCAACGACCAGGCCTCCGACACCGAGACCGTCGAGACCATCCCCGCCGTCCCGTGCAGCGAGCCGCACGATCTCGAGGCGTACTTCTCCTACGACCTCACCGAGACCACCTTCCCCGGCCAGGAGGCGGTCTACGACCTCGCCGCCGAGGGCTGCTACAACGAGTTCGCGAACTTCGTGGGCATCGCCTACGAGGAGTCGACCCTCGACATCAGCTACTACGTGCCGAGCCCGGAGAGCTGGGAGGCCGGTGACCGCGAGGTCATGTGCCTGATCTACGACACGGCCCCCACCACCGGCACCCTCGCGGGCGCCGCGCGCTGATCGGGATGCGCTACGCATCGTCCGCCGGGGGGCGTCTCGTGACGCTCCTCGGCGGTCTCATCGCCGCGGTGATCGCCTCCATCGCGATCCCGAAGATCTTCATCGAGGGCATGCTCGACATCAAGGCCCAGCCGATCCTGGTCGGCGCGATGCTCGTCATCCTCGGCATCGCCGCCACACTCACCATCGTGCGCGTCGTCTCCGGCAATGTGGTCATCGAGACCACCCCGATGACGGTCACCGTCCGCCAGGGGCTGTCCGCTGCGCGCGAGTGGCCCCGGATGAGCACCGCCTTCACCGGGACCGTCGGCAAGGGCCAGGGCGGCACGACCCGCACCCTCACCTTCGCGACGGCGTCCGAGCGGGTCGACGTCGAGTGCCGCTGGTTCAACGACGCGAAGTTCACCGCCCTCATGAACGACGTGACGTCGCACCAGGTCTCGGCGCCGGTGACCCCGCCGCAGGCGACACCGCCGCAGATCCTCTAGACCGCTGCGATCGACGCGCGACCCGAACGCGCGCCTGACCGCAGCTGCCGCGCTGCACCGACAAGGGAGTCGGTGTATTCGTGGTCTCTTTCGTAAAACAGGAATCCGTGCGCCTTCAGCGGCTGGAACCCGCATTTCGAGGCGGAATGTCCTGCAGATTCCTGTTTTGCGAAAGCGGGAGAATGGGTGCATGGCCGGAGGCACCCCCGCGACCGTCGCGCTCGCCGCGGCGGGGATCGCATTCACCCCGCACGCGTACGAGCACGACCCGAAGAACACGAACTTCGGGCTGGAGGCGGCCGAGGTGCTCGGCCTCGACCCGGAGCAGGTGTTCAAGACGCTGCTCGCCGATGTCGACGGGCGGCTCGTCGTCGCGATCGTGCCGGTCGTCGGCAAGCTCGACCTCAAGGCGCTCGCGAGCGCGGTCGGCGGGAAGAAGGCCGAGATGGCCGACCCGAAGCTGGCGGAGAAGCGCACCGGGTACATCGTCGGAGGCATCTCCCCGATCGGCCAGAAGACCCGACACGAGACGGTGCTGGACGAGACGGCCGAGCTCTACGACACGGTCTTCGTCAGCGGCGGCCGTCGCGGCTTCGACATCGAGCTCGCGCCGGCCGACCTCCTCGCCGTCACCGGTGGCGTGATCGCGGCGATCGCCCGGGACTAGACGCCGGTCGCGACCGCCACCAGCCCGAGTTCGGCCGACGACGCCAGCAGCGGGTGCCGCGGCACGGCACGGACCGTGTACCCGAACGCCCCGGCGCGATCGAGCGGCACGCTGCCCTCGAAGGCCCCGTTGACCAGGGCGAGCGTCTCGACCTGGACGTCGTCGAGACGGTCGCCCTCGCGGGCGCGACCGTACAGGACCTCGACCGCCACGTCCTCCGGCGACAGCCCCGCGAGGTCGACCGCGGCACGCAGGTGCAGCGTCTCGCCGACCTGCGGCACCGCGTCGAAGCCGCCGGACTCCACGTGCCCGACCCGCACCTGCGGCCAGGCGGCGCGGACCCGCGCCTTCCAGGCCGCCAGCTCCCTGGCCGGCTGATAGCGGTCAGCGCTGACGGTGTCCTCGGCGTGCGCGGCCGGGACGTAGAGGCGCTCGACGTACTCGCGCACCATGCGGTCGGCCGACAGCTCGGGTGACATGGTCGCCAGGGTGTGCCGGATCGACTGCACCCAGCGGGTGGGCACGCCGTCGTCACCGCGGTCGTAGAAGCGCGGCGCCACCTGGTGCTCGATGAGGTCGTAGAGCGCGTTCGCCTCGAGGCGGTCACGCTCGGCGCCGTCGCCGGCGGCATCGGCCGTCGGGATCGCCCACCCGTTCTCGCCGTCGTGGTACTCGGCCCACCAGCCGTCGAGGATCGACAGGTTGAGCGAGCCGTTGAGCGCCGCCTTCATGCCCGACGTCCCACAGGCCTCGAGCGGGCGCAGCGGGTTGTTGAGCCAGACGTCGGTGCCCGGGTAGAGCAGCTGGGCCATCGCGATGTCGTAGTTGGGAAGGAAGACGATGCGCCCGCGCACGTCCTCTCCGGCGGCGAAGCGGATGAGGCGCTGGATGAGCTCCTTGCCCGCATCGTCAGCCGGGTGCGACTTGCCGGCGACCACGATCTGGACCGGTCGCTCCGGGTGGGTGAGGATCGCGCGCAAGCGGTCCTCGTCGTGCAGCATGAGCGTCAGGCGCTTGTAGGTCGGGACGCGGCGGGCGAAGCCGATCGTCAGGACATCCGGATCGAGCAGGTCGGCGTACCAGGCGGGTGCGGCGATGCCCGGGTTCTGCTCGTCCCAGGCGGCCGTGACGCGACGTCGGGCATCGCCGACGAGCTGCTCGCGCATCTCGCGGCGGACATGCCAGAGGTCCGCGTCGCTCACGGCGGGCGAGTTCCAGTCGCAGGTCGTCGTGTCAGCGGTCCCGAGGCGGGACTCGGCGAGGGCCAGGAGGCGGCTGTCGGTCCAGGTCGGGGCGTGGACGCCGTTGGTCACCGACGTGATCGGCACCTCGTCCTGGTCGAATCCGGGCCAGAGCTGCCCGAACATGCCGCGGGACACGTCACCGTGCAGTCGCGAGACACCGTTCGCACGCTGACCGAGACGCAGCCCCATGACGGCCATGTTGAAGGTGTCCGGGGTCCCGCCCTCGTAGTTCTCGGCGCCGAAGGGCAGCAGCTGCGCGGCCTCGAGACCGGGGAGGAGGTCACCCGTGAGGTAGCGCTCGACGAGCGGCGCCTCGAAGCGGTCGATGCCGGCCGGGACGGGCGTGTGGGTCGTGAAGACGGTGCCAGCGCGCACGACCTCGAGCGCCTCGGCGAAGGACAGGCCTTCCCCCACGAGGTCGCTGATCCGCTCGAAACCGAGGAAGCCGGCGTGGCCCTCGTTGGTATGGAAGACGGCCGGCTGCGGCGCGCCCGTGATCGAGCAGTAGAGACGGATCGCGCGCACGCCGCCGATACCGAGCAGCAGCTCCTGCAGGAGGCGGTGCTCGCCGCCGCCGCCATACAGGCGATCGGTGACCGAGCGCAGCGACTCCTCGTTCTCGGGGATGTCGGTATCGAGCAGGAGCAGCGGAACGCGGCCGACGGCGAGACGCCAGACGCGGGCGTGCAACGAGCGCCCCTCGGGCAGGGCGAGCGTCACGCGGGCTGCCGAGCCGTCCGGGTGACGCAGGACGGAGAGCGGCAGGCCGTCGGGGTCGAGCACCGGGTAGGTCTCCTGCTGCCAGCCATCGGCGGAGATCGCCTGGCGGAAATAGCCGGCGCGGTAGAAGAGCCCGGCCGCGATGATCGGGACGCCGAGGTCGGAGGCGCTCTTCAGGTGGTCGCCGGCGAGGATACCGAGGCCGCCGGAGTACTGCGGGAGCGCGGCGGCGATGCCGAACTCGGGTGAGAAGTAGGCGATCGACGCGGGCGCGTCGGCGAGCGACTGGTACCACCGAGGCTCGGCCAGATACGCGGCCAGGTCGGCCGCGAGCGCATCGACGCGCCCCACGAACGCACGGTCCTCGGCGAGCTCGGCGAAGCGTTCCGGCGCCACCTCACCCAGCATGGCGACCGGGTCGTGACCGCTCGTCTCCCACGCAGTGCCGGACACGTCGGCGAACAGTCGGCGGGTCGGTTCGTGCCACGACCAGCGGACGTTTCCGGCGAGGGTCTCGAGCCCCGCGAGCGCGGGAGGGAGGACGGCGCGGACGGTAAAACGACGAATTGCCTTCACGTGGATTCACCCTAGGTCACGTCCGTGAACCACGTGTCAGCGGGCTGCCCGACGCCCGGTCCCTGCGGCGGCCCGACGACGGCTGCGGATCGTCGAGAACACCGTCCAGCCGCCGTAGGCGAAGAGCAGGCCCGCCACGACGGGGACGAGGATCGCCCGCGCGTCACCGGCCAGAGCGGTGTTCACGTACCCGAGCCACGGCAGCGAGTACCAGAGCGTGCCGCGCACCTGCACCTCCCGCACGGGCTCGTCGTCGGGGACGGCGTTGTTGTCGCCCTGCGTGACGAACTCGAGCTCGCCCGTCTCGGTGTTGGTGGTGCGCTCGATGACCCGGTGGGTGACGACCTCGGGCGAGCCGGAACGGATCTGGTAGGTCAGCACGTCGCCCATTCGCACGTCCTGCGGTGCTGTCGGCCGGATGACGATCAGAGTGCCCGGCGGGAGCCCCGGGGCCATGGAGTTCGTGAGGACGGTCAGCGCCTGCCCGCCGGTCGCGGCTGGCAGCACGATGATGAGGAGCGCGAGCGCCGCGACGAGGAGCAACAGGGCGCCGCCGACGGCCGTTCCGATCCACGCGAGCAGGCCCCGTTCCTTCGGCTCTTTCGCCGTCATGCCGTCTCCTCCCGGCGCCGACGTGCCATGCCGACGAGTGCGAAGCCCAGCCCGAACAGGAGCGTCGCCGCGATGGTCGCCGGCAGGATGTCGGCGCCGGCGATCGCCGTCGACCCGCCGGTACCGGGGATCGCCGGGGCGTTCGGCAGACCCGGGATCACGACCGGGTCATCGGGGCAGCCGGTCGGCGCCGCGGCGACGTCGGCGTCCCACATGCCGACCTCGACATCGAAGGAGGCGACCGACCCCTGGGCCTGCTGGGCGACAAGCGCGGCCGAGACGCCGAGGGAGAGCTCGATGCGCATGACTTCCCCGGTCTCGAGCGCTCCCGCGGGGACGAGGGCCGCGCAGTCGGGCGCGGCGGCGAGCATCATCGGGTCGAGTCCCTCACCTGTCTCGTCGTCCGCCCACACGCGCAACGCGGTGGCGTACATCGGGTCGGGAACCGCGGCATTGTCGATGACGGCCATGACCATCGTGGATTCGGTGCGCAGCGAGCGGATGAGAAGGACGGCGGTCGCGGTGTCCCCCGGCACGTAGCGGAAGGAGGAGTCGAACAGCGACGACGGCGGCGTCGTACTCCAGCTCGAGCCGCCGTCGATGCTGTACTCCACCTCACCGACGGCCTGAGCGGGGGTGGCGACGAGGACGAGGGCGGCCGCCAGGGCGGCAGCGAGGATCCGGCGCATCACAGCTCCGTGAACGTGAAGTGCTGGGCCTTGTAGTCGGCGTTCGTCGGGTCGGTGGAGGTCGCGCAGACGGAGGCGTAGGTGATGGTGCTGTTGTCGGTGGTGGATCGCGTGACCATGCAGTCGCCGGCGTTGTTGACGAGCCGGAAGTGGCCGGTCGTCCCGTGCGCGACGGGCTGCCACCGCTCGACGCGTGCCGTCAGGAGTGCACTGATGAGGCTGGCCGGGGGGTGCATCGCGGCGTCCGCCAGCACGGTGCCTCCGCGGAGAACGGTCGCCGTGTTGGTGGCGTTCTGCAGGAAGAAGAACCCCGCCGTGTCCGTGGTCGGGGTGAAGAGCCAGGTCTGCCGGTTGCCGGCCGCGCAGGTGTTGATGACGACGCCGGCGCCGATGGAGGCTGTTCCCCCCGAGACGTCCAGGCACTTGCCCGAGCCGACATTGGTGATGCGGAAACGGTGGTTCGCCGCCGACTGGGTGACGCTGCCCGCTGCCGTGGTGGTCCAGTTGTCCCCCACCTTGCCCGTCACCGTGATGGTCGGCGCCGTCGTCAGACCCGCCTGGGCGAGGACGTTCGCCGAGGTCATGCTCGTGCGGATGCAGAGCGCGATCGAGGCGCCCGCCGCCGCGGAGGTCGCACCGGTGGGCAGGGCGGGCAGGGCCGCGAGGGTGCCGCTGGTCGCCGTCCCGGGGACGGTGGTCGCGTTGGTGCAGGTCCCGCCACTCGGCCACACCTGCACGGTGATGGCGGCGTTCAGAGCCGCGGTCCCACCGGCGACCGACATCGTGTAGGCGAGCGGCGCCGTGCCCGTGTTCGCGATCGTGACGGGCGCCGTCTGGACGAGGGTCGCCGCCACGAGACCGGTCACTCCCGGCTTGTACGTCACGGCGAGGGAGGGGACGCCGGTCAGCGTCGTGGCGGTCGTCGCCCCACCGACGGTGACAGTGCCCGTGGTGTTCGTCGTCCAGGCCGCGTAGCCGGCGGTTCCTCCGATGCCCAGGGCGAGGACCATGGCCCCCGCAAACAGCGGAAGGCGGCGCGGGCGGCGGCTCACGGCTGGACCCCATCGAGAAGGACGGAGATCGCGGTCCCCGTGCCGCGGCCCGTGGTGGGGGCGGTGGTCGGCATGGCCACGACCACGCACAACGTGGCGGTGGAGCCGGCGGCGACCGTGACACCGAGCGAGCCGGTCGTGATGGCCGGGGTGCCGCTGCCGCACGTTCCCCGGGCGACGGTCGTCGTGATCCCGGCCGCCGTCCCCCCGGTGATGGAGGTGACCGAGAGCGCGAGCGGGACGACGCCGGTGTTGCTCACCGTGACCGCCGATGACTGGGTCGCCCCGGGGTAGAGGTTGCTGAAGCTCGCCGTGGAGACGGAGATGGCGGCGGTGCCGGCGGTGATCGTCGCCGAGGTCTGGCCGCCCGCCCGCACCTGGATGGTCTGGCGATCGGTGAGGAAGGCGTAGCTCGCGCCCACCCCGGCGAGGGCAAGGGCGGTGGCGAGCACGAGCGCGCCGAGCGCGGATGCGCCGGCTCGGAGCGCCCGGGGGCCCCACCATGCGCGAGGCGTCGCGGCACGGTGTGCCGGCCGGCGTCTGGGCATGATGGGGCTCCTCGGGGATGCTGCGGGCGGTCAGGCGGTGGATCAGACCTGGTTGAGCTCGACGGCGAGACCGGACAGGCTCACGGTGCCGAGCTTGGTGTTGTTCTCGGCGCCGGCGGTCCCGCTCTTCGGGAAGGTGATGACGACGCTGAGCGCCACCGGCTGGTTGGTGATGCCGGCCGTGCCCGCGGTCACGGTGTAGGTGCCCGCGACCGATCCCGCGGTGATGCCCGTGCCGGTCGCCGTGATGCTTGCCTGCTTGGTCAGGTACGCGGCGAGCGCCGTGTCCGCGGCCGTGGCACCCGTGGCCGGCGCGGCGATGGAGCCGGAGGCGAGGGACAGGGTCGCGACGAGGTTGTTTCCGGTCGCCGTGATGACGATGTTCTTCGTGTACGTCAGCTTGTCGCCGGGCGAGGCGACGAAGGCGGCGATGTCCGCAACGGGGACGGCGGTACCGGTGCCGTCCTTCTGCACGGTCCAGGCCCCCGTCGCGGGCGTGCCGTCGGCGACGTCGAGGTTACCGGCGGTGATGGTGCCGGCCGTGACGTTGACGGAGTCGTTCCAGTACGCGAAGGTGCCGGCTCCGCCCATGAGCAGCGCCACTCCGGCGGCCGAGGCGATTGCACCCTTGACGAGCTTGTTCATTGTCTTTTCCCCTTGGTAGACGTGCCCTCCGGCACAGGTTGGTTATCCGCATTTCGGCGCGGTCATACAACCAGTTTGGGGTCATCACAGACTTTTCTGTCTACCCCCACTTCGGGAATGGAAAAATGCCGGTCACAGCCGGAATATCACCTGGGAGTGAGGTCAGAGCGAGGTGGGAGCTGAGGAGGAGTCGCGTGTGACCGCGCGGCGGCGGCGACGCATGCTCTGGTGCACCCCGCTGGCGAACATGTACCCCGCGTACCCGAAGAGAAGGACCGCGAGAGCGGGCACGATCCAGGCCCTCGCCTCACCGTTGACGACCGTGTTGGCGAAGCCGATGTACGGCACCGAGTACCAGACCGCGCCCCGCACCTGGACCGGCAGAACGGCCTCGGCATCGGCGATGGCATTGTTGTCGCCCTGCGTCACGAAGGTCTTGCCGTCGTCGCCGGCCGCGATCGAGATCACCCGGTGGGTGACGACCTCCGGCTTGCCGGACTCCAGCTGGTAGGTGATCGCGTCACCGATGCGGATCTCGTCGGGCTCGACCGGCTTGACGATGATGAGCGTGCCGGGTGGGTAGGTCGGCTGCATCGACGAGGTGAGGATCGTCATCGGGGTCGCGCCGGAGAGGGCCGGGATGGCGATCACGAGCGCGCCCACCAGAAGCAGGAAGGCCAGCAGGCCCGCGCTCAGCCCGAGGCCGAGGTAGTACAGAACGCCGCGGCGCGGCTGCCGACGACGGCGCGCGCTCACGGGACCACCTCGTCCTCGGTGGCCCGTCGACGGCGGCCGATGAGGAGGAAGGCGAGCGCCCCGACCGGGACCGATGCGGTCGCGATCAGGACGAGCCACGCATCGAAGGAGCCGAGGGTGTTCGGCAGCAACGCGGCGAGCTGTTCGAAGGGGTCGAGCGGCTCGGCGTCCTCGCCATCGGCGATCGGTACCACCGGGGCCGCCTCGGTCGGGGGCGCTCCCCCGCCGACCGGCCGCGGCACGACGGTGACGACGGCGCCGGGGCGCTCCCCCTCCACCGCGCACGGCACGGTCGCTGGGCCTGCGGCGGAGGTCAACCCGACGGACAGGTTCATCCCCACCGACGCGCCCTGGCCCTCCTGGGCGGCCAGGTCGCCGAGGGCCAGCGTCGTCGTGACGGCGACGGCCTCCCCCGGTTCGAGGATCGCGCCGGACGCCACCACCGGGCAGCTCGAGGTCGAGGACAGCGGGACGGCCGCGCCCTGCACCCCGTCGACCTCGGCCGCCACCGTCAGCGCGTTCGCGAACGCCGCGTCATCCCAGGTGGCGCCGTCGAGCAGGAGGGTGAGACGGGCCGCCTCGGGCCCATCGTTGCGGACCCAGAAGACCCCCTCCACGCTGTCGAGGGGCACGAGGACCGGTTGAGCGGCGAAGACGGGTTGGGCGAGGACGCCCGAGAACGTGGAGCCGTCGAGGCTCATCGAGACACCGGGCGCCGCAGCGAACGCAGCGCCGGGCACGGCGACGAGTGCGGTCGCGACGACTGCTCCCGCGATCCGATGCCACCTCCTGCGAACCATGGTCATCCGCAGGAGAGGTTGTTCGTGCCGGCGGCGATGGTGATCGAGCCGTTGCCCGTCACCGTCCACGCGCCCCCCGCGATCGACTGCCGCACCTGCACGGCGTGGGTGCCCGCCCCGAAGGTTCCGACGGGCAGGTTCGTCGGGCTCAGGTGGACGGACGTGCTGTACCCGTTGGTGTGGTCGATCGCGAACACGTCGTTCACGTAGACCTTGTAGACGATCTCCGCCTGGAACCCGTTAGCCACCGGCCACGAGTAGTTGATGTAGTTGGTTCCGTTGCCCGTGCAGGCGAGCGTCGCCACGGGCTGAGAGGCATCGGCGGCGACGGTGAAGGTGAAGCCCTGTGCGGTGCTCGTGTCCGAACACTCGGCGAGGACCAGCCCACCGTTCGCCTGGACCTGCGCGCAGCGCCCCGTCGACTCGCTGCGGATGCGGTAGGTGGTCCCGTCCGGGCGCAATGTGACGGTCCAGCGCTTCGCGGCGCTGACCGCGCCCGTGAGGGAGGACACGGTCGTCGAGGAGGCGGCTGTCCAGCGGTTGCCCCCGGCGTTGTCCGTGTTGAAGGCACGGACGATGTACTTCGTGCCGTTGCCGGCGTCCACGAACCGCCATTGGCTCGTCTGCTCGTTGCTGCAGTCGCCACCCAACGAGGCGTTGCGGGAGAGCGTCTCGTAGTTGCCCCAGTTGGCGCTGATGCAGGCGCCCGTGTTGACGATCCGGTACCGGCTGCCCTCGACGCTCGCGAAGTTGGTGACGGTGGGTGCGGCGACGGACTGGGTCACGGTCGCGGCGGTCGAGGTGGCCGTCCATCCGCCCACGGAGACCGTGGTCGCGACATTGGCCGTGAGGGAGGTCCCGGGGTTCGCGGAGACGCCGGAAGCGGTCATGGAGGTGCGCACGCAGAGGGCGACCGAGGCTCCTGCGGCCAGCGTGCCGGTGCGGGTGACCGTGGCGGCGAAGGTCCCCGACACGGGGCCCGTGAGCGTCGCCGTTGCCGTGCAGGTCGTGGTCGTCCCGACCGTGACGGCGACGGCGCTGCGGAGCGTCGAGGAGGCGGAGGACGCCGAGATCGCCGTCGAGTACGCGGCTTCTCGCGAACCCGTGTTGGTGACCGTGACGACACCGACGCCGGTCGTGGTGCTCGCCGTGTAGGTGACCGCGAGGCCGCTGCCGATGACGTTCGTCGCTCCGACGGTCGCCGTCCTCGCCGTGGCGCCGGCCGTGGCGGTCGCCGACCAGAGGGCGACGGAGGCCGTGGCACCGCCGAGGACGAGGGCGATGATCGCCGCGATCGTCGTGAGGATCTTCATCGCGTGGCGGCTCACTGATCGCCCCGCATGGTCAGGGTGAAGGCGGCCGCCGTGTTCGGCGATGCCGCCGTCGTCACGCGGACCTCGAGGCAGAGCGTGCGGGTGACACCGGGCTGCAGGGTACCGAAGGTGGTCGCTGTGCCGGAGAGGGCTGCGCCGCCGAGCGCGCTGGTCGGGCAGGCGCCCGTGGCGCTACGCAGCTCGAAGCCGGTGGGGACACCGGTGACCGTTGCAGCGAGGGATAGCGGCTCGGTGCCTGTGTTGGTCACGGTGTAGGGCTGGCGGACGGACTCACCCGGGATGAGGTTGCCCCAGGCGGTGGTCGAGAAGGTCTGCGCGATGGCGAGGCCGGTGGTGCCGGATCGGACGTTGGTGGCACCGACCGCCGCCGTCTCGTTCCAGAGGGCGAGGCTGCCGCCGGAGAGGCCGACCACGAGCACCGTTGCGCCGGCGACGGCGAGCGAGGTGCCGGCGAGCGCGCGTAGCGGAGCGCGCCGGGGCGCGGCGCGGTGACGCGGACCTCGCGTCGTGGGGAACTTCTCGCGCATGAACTTCACCACCCTCCTGCGCTCGTGCGGGAGGCCGGGGGCGCGCTGCACGCGTCCCCGGCCCACGTGCAGGATTAGACCTGGTTGATCTGGATGGCGACGGCCGAGAGGTCCGTCGTCTGGGTCTGGCCGGTCTGGCCGGACACGGTGGTCGGGAAGACGACGACGATCTTCGCGGTGACCGTGTAGAGGCCCTCGGTCAGGTCATAGACGCCGGCAACGGCCGACACCGGGGCGTTCGCGGAGTTCAGAACCGTGAACTCGGTCGTGAACGTCGCGCCGGTGATGCTGTTGACGATCGAGCCGATGTTGCTCGTGAGCTCGGCGTCGAGGTTGTCACCGACCGCGGTGACGGTGAAGTTCTTCGTGTAGGTCAGGGAGTCGCCCGGGACGATGTAGTCGATGTCCTGGTCCCAGCCGCCACCGGTGACCGGTGCGATGTCGAGGGTTCCCGAGCTGACGGAGCCGGCGTTGACGGAGACCTGGTCGTTCCAGAGGGCCAGCGATCCGGCGCCTCCCATGAGGAGGGCGATTCCGGCCGCAGCGGCGACGGAGCCCTTGACGAGCTTGTTCATGGATGTACCTTTCGTGGCATCCCGAGGGATGCGCGTCATCCACCCGGGGCGCGGGCACGCCGGATCACCGCCGTCGGGCGGGCCGGATCGCTCGGAGGCCATCGGGTGAAACCTGTGTCGGCCGGGGACGTGGGTGGCGTCCGTGGCCTGGTTGTCGCAGCGGACGGCACATGTCCGTTCGCTGGGAGATCCCCGACCAACAGGTTCGAAAGGGTGCTAGGTGTCTCTCGAAATCGCTGGGTGCAAATCCCCACCCGCGAATCTACTGGTCCCCCATTTCGCGGACAAGGCCGTCTACCCCGTTTGGGCCGTCCCAAAAGGGGGGGTACGGGTGGGTCCGCACCATGGGGGACAGACAAACCGGTCCGCGCCGCTTTCCCGGGACCTCCCATGGTCAGGCGGTAGCGTCGCATCGTGGCGACCACGACGACGACGAAGACAGCACGCACGGTGAACGAGGAGTTCGCGCCCCGCATCGGCCGGATCCCGATCCGCCACCTGCGGCCCCGGCAGCCCGAGGACCGCTGGCCGGCGAAGGCGTGGGCCGGCGAGGTCGTCCCCTTCGAGGCGACCGTCTTCCGCGAGGGGCACGACCTCGTGGGGGCCGAGCTGGTGCTCACCTCCCCCGACGGCGTCGAGCAGGTCCACCCGCTCACCCTGCAGGGGAAGGGCACCGACCGCTGGGTCGCGCTCGCCCGCCCCGATGCGGTCGGCACCTGGCGCTGGTTCGTCCGGGCCTTCACCGACGACTGGGCCACCTGGCGCCACGCGGCAGAGATCAAGGTGCCCGCCGGCATCGACGTCGACCTCGTTCTCGCCTCCGGAGTCGAACTGCTCACCCGGGCCGGCCTCACCGACACGGCGAAGACCGTCGCCAACCGCAAGCTCGCAACCGGGTCCCGTCTGGCCGCCGCGCTGTCCGTCTCCCCCGACCTGCGCAGCCTCGTCACCGAGAGCGAGACGCTCGATCTGCGGGTCGAGCGTGAGCGCGCCGGCGTCGGCAGTTGGTACGAGTTCTTCCCGCGCAGCGAGGGCGCGAAGCAGGCCAAGGACGGCAGCTGGACGAGCGGCACCTTCCGGACCGCCGCGAAGCGCATCCCCGCCGTCGCGGCGATGGGCTTCGACGTGCTCTACCTGCCACCCATCCACCCGATCGGCACCGCCTACCGCAAGGGGCCGAACAACACGCTCACCGCCGGCCCCGGCGACCCCGGCTCGCCCTGGGCGATCGGCGCGGCCGAGGGCGGTCACGATGCCATCCACCCGGACCTCGGCACCGTCAAGGACTTCAGCTACTTCCTCGGCGTCGCCAAGCGCAACGGGATCGAGATCGCGCTCGATCTCGCGTTGCAGTGCTCCCCCGACCACCCGTGGGTGACCGAGCACCCCGAGTGGTTCACCACCCGGCCCGACGGATCCATCGCGTACGCGGAGAACCCGCCGAAGAAGTACCAGGACATCTACCCGGTCAACTTCGACAACGACCCGGAGGGCATCCGCGCCGAGGTCCTGCGCGTCGTCCGGCACTGGATCGGGCTCGGCGTGAAGATCTTCCGGGTCGACAACCCGCACACCAAGCCGCTCTGGTTCTGGGAGTGGCTGCTCGGCGTGATCGCCGACGAGCACCCTGACGTCGTCTGGCTCGCGGAGGCATTCACCCGTCCCGCGATGATGCAGTCCCTCGGCCACGCCGGCTTCCAGCAGTCGTACACCTACTTCACCTGGCGCAACACGAAGGAGGAGTTGGAGGCCTACCTGACGGAGGTGTCCCACGAGACGAGCGACGCCTTCCGCCCCAATTTCTTCGTCAACACCCCCGACATCCTCACCGAGTACCTGCAGTTCGGCGGTGAGGCCGCCTACAAGGTGCGCGCGGCGCTCGCCGCGACGGGCAGCCCCAGCTGGGGCGTCTACGCCGGCTACGAGCTCGTCGAGAACGTTGCGCGGCCGGGTTCGGAGGAGAACATCGATAACGAGAAGTACGAGTACAAGCAGCGCGACTGGGCGAAGGCGGAGAAGGAGGGCCGTTCACTGGCCCCCTACCTGACCCGGCTCAACGAGATCCGCGCCGCCCACCCGGCGCTGCGCCAGCTGCGCAATCTCGACGTGCACTGGAGCGATGACGACGCGATCCTCGTCTACTCCAAGCACCTTCCCGCCGCCTTCGCGGACGGGGTGGCCGACACGATCGTCGTGGTAGCCAACCTCGATCCGCATGCGGTGCGGGAGACGATGGTGCACCTCGACGAGACCCGCTTTGGTCTCGAGGCGGGCACCCGCTTCACCGCGACCGACCTCATCACGGGCGAGAGCTACGACTGGGGAACCGACAACTTCGTGCGTCTGGATGCCTTCGGCGAACCGGTGCACATCCTCCACGTGACGGCGGTCTCCTGATGAGCACATCCCCGCTGCACCCCGATCACGTCCTCGCGCTCGTCGAGGGACGACACCCGCAGCCGCACGCGAGCCTCGGCCAGCACGAGCTGGACGGCTCCTGGGTGGTACGCGCCGTGCGTCCCCTCGCGAAGAGCGTCACCGCGGTGCTCACGGACGGGTCCCGCGTCCCGCTCGAGCACGTCGGTCACGGCCTGTGGGAGGGCGTCTACCAGGGCGCCGGCCAGGCCTACCTGCTGCACACCGGCTACGACGGCGTGCCGGACTGGGTCGCAGAGGATCCCTATCGCTTCGTCCCCTCGGTCGGCGAGATCGACCTCTACCTCTGGGGTGAGGGACGCCACGAGCAGATCTGGCAAGTCCTTGGGGCCCACCACCGCCCGCACGAGGGCGTCGAAGGCACCTCGTTCTCCGTCTGGGCGCCGCACGCGCAGGCAGCCCGTGTCGTGGGCGACTTCAACAACTGGAGCGGCAGCGAGCACGCGATGCGCCGCCTCGACGACACCGGTGTCTGGGAGCTCTTCCTGCCCGGGATCGAGCCGGGCGCGGGCTACAAGTTCGAGCTGCTGACGAGCGGCGGCGAGTGGGTCAAGCGCGCCGACCCGATGGCGCGCTTCACGGAGATCCCCCCGGCCACCGCCTCCCGCGTCGGCGTCACCCGGCACGAGTGGACGGACGGCGACTGGCTCCGGGCCCGGGCCGAGCGCGACCCGCACAACGCCCCCATGAGCGTCTACGAACTCCACCTCGGATCCTGGCGCAAGGGCCTGTCCTACCGCGACGCGGCCGACCAGCTCATCGACTACGTGACCGAGCTCGGTTTCACCCACGTCGAGTTCATGCCGCTCGCGGAGCACCCCTTCGGTGGCTCCTGGGGTTACCAGGTGACCGGCTACTACGCGCCGACGAGCCGCTTCGGCCACCCGGACGACCTCAAGTACCTCATCGACCGCCTGCACACGGCCGGCATCGGCGTGATCATGGACTGGGTGCCCGGGCACTTCCCCAAGGACGAGTGGGCGCTGGCGAACTTCGACGGCCAGCCGCTCTACGAGCACGGGGACCCGCGCCGCGGCGAGCAGATGGACTGGGGCACGCTCGTCTTCGACTTCGGGCAGTCCCAGGTGCGCAACTTCCTCGTCGCCAACGCGCTCTACTGGCTCGAGGAGTTCCACATCGACGGACTCCGCGTCGACGCGGTCGCGAGCATGCTCTACCTCGACTACTCCCGCAAGGAGGGCGAGTGGCTGCCGAACATCCACGGCGGGCGCGAGAACCTCGAGGCGGTGTCCTTCCTCCAGGAGGTCACGGCGACCGCGTACAAGCGCAACCCCGGCATCGTGATGATCGCCGAGGAGTCGACCTCCTGGCCGGGCGTCACCAAGCCGACGAGCGGCACCGGCCTCGGCTTCGGGCTGAAGTGGAACATGGGGTGGATGCACGACTCCCTCGAGTACATCCAGCGCGACCCGATGTACCGCGGGCACCACCGCGGCGAGATCACCTTCTCGATGGTCTACCAGTACAGCGAGAACTTCCTGCTCCCGATCAGTCACGACGAGGTCGTGCACGGCAAGGGGTCGCTGCTGCACAAGATGCCCGGCGACCAGTGGCAGAAGCTCGCCAACGTGCGCGCCTACCTCGCCTTCATGTGGGGGCACCCCGGCAAGCAGCTGCTCTTCATGGGCCAGGAGTTCGGACAGCCGTCCGAGTGGAGCGAGGAGCGCTCCCTCGACTGGTGGATCCTCGACCAGCCCGTGCACCGCGGCCTGCAGCAGCTCGTCGCGCGCCTGAACACCGTGTACCGCGAGCACCCGGCCCTCTGGGCCCGGGACAACGAGCCCGGCGGCTTCGACTGGCTCGACGGCGGCGAGGCCGGCCAGGAGGTGCTGTCCTTCGTGCGCCGGGACCACCACGGCGGCTCGGTCGTCGTGGTCGTCAACTTCTCCGGAGCGCCGGTCGGCGACTACCGCGTGCGGCTGCCCGCCGGGGGTGTCTGGACCGAACTCGTCAACACGGATGCGGCCGAGTACGGCGGCAGCGGGGTCGGCAACCTCGGCTCCGTCCAGGCGGACCAGGACGGGTGGGCGACCGTGACGGTGCCCCCGCTCGGGGCACTGTTCCTCAGCCTGAGCTAGCGGACCACTAGTACAGCAGCGCCGTCAGGTGACGACGGGCCGCGCCGACGCGCGGATCGTCGGCACCGGCGATCTCGAAGTACTCGAGCAGGCGGGTTCGGACGGCATCGCGCCCCTCACCGTCGAGCGACGGGAACAGCTCGAGCAGGCGGGCGAACGCGTCCTCGAGGTGGCCGCCGCTGACGTCGAGGTCGGCGACCGCCAGCTGTGCCGCGGCGCTCTTGGGGGCGGCGGCCGCGGCGTCGCGGATGGTGCCGGGGTCGGCCCCGTCGAGGCGCGCGAGCAGGGACACCTGCGCCAGGCCGGCGACCGCGAGCGCATCGCGGGGGTTCTGGACGATAGCCGTCTGGTACCGGGCGATCGCGGTGGCGTAGTCGCCCTCGTTGATGGCGTCGAAGGCCTCCTGGTGAAGCGGGGGCAGCGGCTCCTCGACCGGCTCGGCCGGAGCGGCGGCGGCATCAGCGGCGACGTCGAGTCGCCCGGTCACACCCTCCTGAGCGGCGAGCTGCAGGACCTGCTCGAACACGGGGCGCACCTCCTCCAGGGGCGGCATGCCCACGAAGATCTGCACGGGCCGTCCGGCGATCACCGCGGCGACGGTCGGCACCTCGGTGACCTGGAACGCCTGGGCGAGCTGCGGGTTCGCCTGACCGTCGACCGTGGCGAGGACGAGGCGTCCGCCGAACTGCTCGATGAGTCCGCCGAGGGCCGGCTCCAGGCCGGGAGCGAAGAACTCGACGATCACCGGGACCGTGCTCGACAGGTCCAGGATCGCCGTGAAGGTGGAATCGGTCGCCGGGACCACGAGCGACGGCACGCTGCCGACCGCCGCAGTCGGCGCCGCCGGAGCGGTGCCCGGAGCGGGGCGGTTGACGAGCGAACTGAGGTCGACGGCACCGCGCACGGTGGGTCCGGCGGGAGGGAGGTTGGTCATCTAGAGCTCCGCAGCGGCGATGAGTCCCTGGCTGTAGCCAAGGAGGATAACGGGACCGTCGGAATCGACGGAGGGGACGTAGAACAACAGTTGGTCACCGTACACGGCGGTGATGCCGCGGGTGCTGAGCGTCTTGCCGATGAGCGCCGCGACGGTGGCCGGCGCGTTGACGGCCGCCCCGGTCTCGACCGGAGCGATCGTCTCGCTCTCGTGCAGTTCGACGGCGACGATGGCACCGGAGTCGTTCGTCGCCATCACGACCGTGTCACCGGTTCCGGGCGTGGTCGCGAAGGCGAGGCTCGCGGTGGAGGGGATGGCCGCTATGCGCGCCTGCTTGGTGGCGAGGCCGACCGCGATGCGCAGGTCGTCGCCCTCCGGCCGGAAGTTCTCGTAGTACGCACTCGCGGTGTCCTGCATGAGGATGTCGCCGTACTGTGTGGCGATGTCCTGGGGGGTGACCGCGAAGAGCTTCGAGTCCTCGGCGAGCCGCTGCGTACCGAGGCTCGTGCTGGCGACGGGCGGGATCACGGCACCGGGCTCCAGCTGGACGGCGTAGGTCACCTTGTACTGCTCGCGGGCGCTCTCCTGCACGAGCATGAGGCCGGTCGGGGCGACCGTCTCGGTCGTCTCGTCCTGGATGACGACGAATACCGTTCGTGGCCACGAGTCGTTCTGCTGCGGCAGGACCAGCTTGACCGGGTCGGACGGGATCGCCGGGGGTGCGACCGTGGCGGGATCGCCCGCACGGATCTTGTAGTTGGCGGTCCGGAGCGCGAGGGCAGGGCCGTCCATCCGGGTCGCCAGAAGCGTCGCATCGGCGGCCGTGTCGGCCTCCTCGACCGTGCCGGCGATGCGCGCGATGATGCGCTTCGCCTGCGCCAGCGTGACGGCGGGTGCGCCGTTCTCCGACGCGGCCTCGGCGCCCTCCGTCGCCGTCGGCGTCGGTTCGGCGTCCTGGACGTTCTCCTGGGGCGTGCAGCCGCCGAGAGCGAGAGCACCGACGAGGAGTACGGGCACCACGGTCATCTTCACCGTGCGACGACCGCGCGAGGTCACCGGCGAGCCGGCCTTCGGAGAGGTCAGCGCCTTGTAGGCCGGCGGCTTGGGGACGCGCGGGAGACGCGGCTGCTTGCGGCGCGGCCCCCGGGAACGACGCATATTGGCGATCGCCCAGAGGAGGAAGAGGAGCCCCAGGAGCAACAGGACGCCGCCGGCGATCACCAGGGGGGTCGCCCACGGGGTCGAGTTGTCGAGCTGCCAGGTGACACTCACGTCGGCGGGGGCCGGCTCGATGCCGTCCGCCACGATGATCACCGAGATGTCCTCGGGCACGTCGACCGTGAAGCTCAGCGCGGAGGTCTCCGTGAAGTCGGCGACCCAGAGGTCGGAGCCTGCCGGGGCGGGCACCTCGTCCTCGTCGCCCTCCACGAGCGTGCTCACGAGCTGCTGGGTCTCGGGGTCGAAGGTGAGCTCGTTGTAGCTCGCATCACCGATCCAAGCCATGACGTCGTTCGTCCGACCGTAGGCGGCGAAGGTGGTCTCCTCGCCGGCGACCGCAATGGTCTGCTTCTGGTCGAAGGAGTTGAGGGTCGCGCCGTCGATGACGGTCACCGGCGCCGAGCCGGTGGTCTCGGCGGCCGCCGTCACGTGGTCGGGACCGAGGAAGATGGTGCGCTGCGCGATCCCGAAACCGATGAGGACGGCCGCGAGGGCGAAACTGACGATGGCGAGCACAAGTCGCATGGGGGCTCCTTTCGTGCTGCCGGGCCGGTAGGGCACCGGCGTCCGGGCCCGCGAAGACACGTGCGGACCGGGGCTTCCGCACGGCGGGTGCCAGCGGGACGGCAACAACAAAGACGTTCAAGATTAGCGGATGGCCTGATTTCAGGCCTAACTACGGCGCTGGGAAGGTTCTGGCAATGACACGGCGCCCAAGTAAGCTCGGTTCCGTTCGTGCTCATTCGAGAAGGAGACACCCGTGGCATCCGACGAGGAAGACTTCGGCACCGAGCTTCGTGGCTATCGGAAGGACGCGGTCGACGCGGCCATCCAGGAGCTGCGCCGCGAGTTGATCAAGGCGAACACGGACCGCGCGGAGGCCCTCAAGGAGGCCAAGCGCATCGCCGCGGTGGCCGAGGACCTGCAGGCCGAACTCGACGAGACCGGGACCCCCACATACAGCGGGCTCGGCAGCAAGCTCGAGAGCACCCTCCGTGTCGCCGAAGAGCAGGCGACGCGTCTCATCAGCCAGGCGGACATCGACGCCGAGAAGCTGCGCTCCACCATCCAGTCCGAGGCACAGCGCGTCCAGACCGAGGCGACCGAGGCCGCCCAGCGCGTGCTCGGAGATGCCCAGACCCGCGCTGAGCAGCAGCTCGCCGCCGCCGCGCAGGAGTCCGAGGTCCTCGCGACGCGCAGCCGCGCCGAAGCCGAACGTCTCGTCGCCGAGGCGACGCAGGAGGCCGCCGCCATCCGCGGCGCCGTCGCCACCGAGTCCGCCGAAGCACGGGCCACCGCACGACGCGAGGCCGCCGCCATCCGTGCCGAGGCAGAGAGCGCCGCCTCCGAGCTGGTCGCGGCCGCCAGCCGTGAGGCACAGGACGCCCGGGAGGCCGCCGCACAGCTGGCCCGCGACACCGAGAAGGGTCGCGCCGACTACGAGGCCGAGAACGCCCGCCTTCGCGGTGACCTCGAGCGTGACCTCGAGGAGGGCCGGACCAACCTCGCTCGCGAGATCGAGGAGGCACGCACCCGCCTCGCCGAGGACACCGCGGCCGAGAGGGCACGCTTCGAAGCAGAATCGGGAGCCGCGCGCGCCACCTTCGAGAACGACCACGCCGCCGCGACGGCCAAGCTCGCAGCCGACACCGCCGCCGCCGAGCAGAAGCTCGCGGCCGACACGGAGGCGGCGAAGGCCGCCCTCGAAGCGGACACGACCGCCGCGCGCGAGGCCCTCGAGGCCGACACCACGGCCGCCCGCGAGACCCTCGACGCCGACACCGCGGCCGCACGCCTCGCCCTGAAGGCGGAGACCGACGCCGCCCGCAGCTCGCTGGAGACGGACACCGCCGCCGCGCGCAACACGCTCGAGTCCGAGACCGTCGCCGCGCGCAACGCCCTCGAATCCGAGACGGTGGCCGCCCGCAACACCCTCGCGAACGAGACGGCCGCCGCGCGAGCCGCTCTGGAGACCGAGACCGCGGCCGCACACGCCGCGCTCGAGGCGGAGACGGGAACGGCACGCGCAGCCCTCGTCGCCGAGACGGAACAGACCCGCGCCGCCCTGGCCGCCGAGAAGGCGAACCACCGCACCACCCTCACCGCCGAGGCCACCGCCCAGCGCAACGCCCTCGAGGCGGAGGCCGCCGCCCAGCGCAACGCCCTCGCCGCCGAGGACGCGGAGACCCGGGCAGCACTCGCCGCCGAAGCCGCCCGCGTCCACGCGGAGCTGGAGGCCGAGTCCGCCACCCAGCTCTCCACCCTCCGGGCCGACGTCGAGCGCCAGCGCACCGACCTCGCCCGCGACGTCGAGCGCCAGCGCGCCGAGCTCGCCCACGAAGCGGAGACGGTGCGCGCCCAGATCGCCCACGACACCGAGGAGTCCCGCACCCGGATCGAGCGCGACGCCCACCAGGCGCGCCTCGACCTCGAGGCGGAGCTGAAGGCCCGCTCCGACGAAGCGGAGAAAGAGTTCCTCGCCCGTCAGCAGGCGGCGGCCGCCGATCTGCAGAAGTACCTCTCGGTCGCCCAGGCCGAGCTCGAGGAGGCCAACGGGCGTGCGGCGAGCACCCGGGCCGAGACCGCTCGCATCGAGGACGAGGCCCGCGCCACCGCCACCCGCCTGGTCACCGAGGCCCAGAAGCAGGCCGCGGACACCATCGCGGACGCCGAGAAGCGTGCCCGCCTCCTGCAGGAGGAGACCGAGGAGCGCACGTCCCGCCAGGTCGCCGACGCGGAGGACCGTCTCGGACAGATCCGTCTGGAGCGCGAGGCCGTCGCCGGATACTTCGAATCGCTGCGCGGCGTGCTGTCGCAAGCGGAGAAGGTCCACTCCGACAACAACTAGGCTCTAGCCACGCATCATCAGGTTGCCGGCCACACCGGCGGAGAGCGGGAGCCCCGTGAAGATCCAGAACCCGTTCCGTCTCGGCCTCCTCGCGGCCCTGGGTGTCCTCGTGGCATTGCTCATCGGAAGCGCCGTCGCCTCCCTCGCGACGATCCTGACCTACGTCGGGGCGGCGATCTTCCTGGCGCTCGGCCTCGACCCGCTCGTCACCTGGCTCGAACGGCACAAGGTCAAGCGCCCGATCGCCATCCTCATCGCCCTCGTCGGCGTGCTCGGCCTCTTCACCGGCCTGGTGTTCGCGATCATCCCGGTGATCACGGAGCAGGTCGGCAAGCTGGTGACGCAGATCACCGAGGTCGTGATCCCTGGCTTCGTCGACAACACCTTCTTCGACTGGATCAACGACAACCTCCCGTGGCTGAACATCGAGGAGATCCTCGGCACGGTCACGTCGGCACTCACGGACATGAGCTTCCTGGGAGGTGTCCTCTCGGTCGGCTTCGGCATCGCGAGCGGGGCCTTCGGCGTGATCATCGTCATCATCCTGGTCATCTACTTCACGGCCAGCCTCGGCAGCTTGAAGCGTGGCGTGTACCAGCTCGTGCCGGCGTCCAAGCGCGCCACCTTCATCGACCTGTCCGAGCAGATCAGTGACTCCGTCGGGCGCTACGTCGTCGGCCAGGTCACCCTCGCCCTGACGAACGGCATCCTGTCCTTCGTCCTCCTCACCTGGGTGTTCCCGATCTGGACGGGGCCGCTGCAGTATTCCGCCCTCCTCGCCTTCATCGCCTTCCTCGGTTCGCTCATCCCCCTCGTCGGAACACTGACCGCGTCGGTGATCATCACCCTGGCCGTCGCCCTGTTCAACGAGTTCAACCTCGTCGCGATCATCACGGTCGGCGTCTGGTACCTGGTCTACATGCAGATCGAGGCGTACGTGATCAACCCGCGCATCATGGCTCGCGCTGTCCAGGTCCCCGGCGTGGTGGTCGTCATCGCTGCACTGACGGGTGGAACGCTTCTCGGTGTCCTCGGCGCGCTCATCGCGATCCCGGTCGCCGCGGCCGTGCAGCTGATCATCCGCGAGGTCGTCGTCCCCCGCCAGAACGAGCTCTAGAAGCTGGTGGGGAGCGGTAGCGCCGTCGGGTTGAGGCGCTGCACAATCTCGGTGAGCACCCGGTAGGTCTGCGCCTCCCCCACCCAGAGGTGCTTGCCACCCTCGACCGCGACCAGGTCGATTCCGGGCACCGAGGAGAAGCGCTCGCGTGCCTCCTCCGGACGCAGATAGTCGTCCAGTTCCGGGATCACCGCGACGAGCGGGGCCCGCGACCCCGCCCACGCGGCCACGTCCTCCGCGCTAGCGCGGTGCAGCGGCGGCGACAGGAGGATCGCGCCGGCGATCGGGTGGCGCAGCCCGTACCGGAGGGTCACCTCGGTGCCGAAGGACCACCCCACGAGCCACGGGTTCGGGAGTCCGCGCTCGGCCACGAGAGCCATCGCGGCGGCGAGGTCGTACTGTTCGGCGACGCCGTCGCCGAACTCCCCCTCCGACGTCCCGCGCGGTGAGGTGACGCCGCGGAAGTTGAAGCGCAGCACCGCGACGTCGGCGAGTGCCGGCAGGCGAGCGGCGGACTTGCGGATGATGTGCGAGTCCATGAAGCCGCCGTGCGTCGGCAGCGGGTGGAGGGCCACCATCGTGGCGACCGGCTCACGGTCGATCGGCAACGCGAGCTCCCCCACAAGCGTGAGCCCGTCCGAGGTGTGCAGCTCGATCTCCTCGCGGCGGGCGGGCAGCTCGACGGCTCCACGGATCTCGGTCGTCATGCGGGGCTCTCCATCATCGTCAGCGCCGGATCGTCCAGCAGTGGGTGTGCCAGTGCCGACGCGCGGCCAGGTCGTCCTGCTCCCCCATGAGGCCGTCGGCCCGCCAGGTCACCGTGTGCGCGGTTCCCGGTGCGATCCGCAGGCTGCATCCGGGGCAGGTGTAGGACTTCGTCGCGCCGCCGCCCGAGACCGGCTGCACGTTCCAGCTGCCGTCGCGACGCTCCTCGGTGCGACGGCCGCCGAGGACGACCCGGGAGATGTCATAGGACTCCTCCTCGTCCCTCGGCCGACGACGGGGGCGGTTGCTGCGGGGCACGACTCAATACCAGCCGCGGGATTCGGAGGCGGTCCATGCGCCGCACGGGGTGCCGTAGCGACCGGTGATGTAGCCGAGGCCCCAGGTGATCTGGGTGGCCGGGTTGGTCTCCCAGTCGGCGCCGACGCTCGCCATCTTCGAGCCGGGCAACGCCTGCGGGATGCCGTGCGCTCCGCTCTTCGCGTTGTGGGCGTTGACGTTCCAGCTCGACTCCCGCTGCCAGAGCGAATACAGGCAGGACCACTCGCCGTCGCCCCACCCTTTCGCCAGCACCATCTCGTAGGCGATGGCCTGGGCGGAGCCCGGGTCCGGGATGCCCTTGGCCGGCGCCTTGGCCTGGATGCGCGTCACACCGAACTGGGCCCGGTCGGCGGTGAGGGTCGCCCCGTCCTCGGCGATGAGACTCTGAGCGACATCGTCGATGGCCGCGACCTGATCCTCGGTCTCGGCCAACGACATGGCCGCCGTCGGATCGGTCATCGGCACCAGCACGAGACAGATGCAGGCGAGGAATGCCAGGAAGGCGAGCACGCGCGGGGTGCGGATGCGGATGGGGTCACCGGCGACAGCCCCCGCGTCCGACGCCTGCCGGCGTCGCGCGGCGACACCGATCGACGCACTTCTCCTACCCACGAGGGTCGATGCTACCCCGGAGCCACCGTCAGGCGCCTGTGCATTCAGCGCACGGCGAGCATCACCGACACCACGGTGTCGAGGAAGAAGTCGACCTGGGCCTCGTCGTATCCGCCGTTGCTGCTGCTGAAGACGACCGAACGGACCTCCTCAGGCGTGACCGACGCGCCGGACTGGAAGTACTCGGCAAGGCGGTCCGCGAATTCGTCGACTTGGCGCGGGCTGTAGCCCTTCGACAGGCCGCCGACCCGCTTGAAGCGGTGACCGTGGTCACGGTCGATCCGGTCGACGATCTCCTGCGCGGTGCGACGTGCTGCGGCGTACCACTCGGCGTCGCCGCCGCTCGTGGAGAGCGCGCGCTCCCGCTCGCGGGTGGCGAAGGCATCCTCGAGGCGCTCGAGCGCCGCGTCGACGGCACCGGGGACGTAGCCGCCCTTCTCCAAGGAGAACGCTGTCTCGCGGATCGAGCGGGCGTCGATTGCGACGGGAGTGTGGATCGGTGCCGTGTACGCGGTGCGGGCATCCTGCAGGAAGTCCTCGACCTCGGCGACCGAATAGCCACGCTGGGAACCACGGGTGCGGGGGAACGTCGTACTCACGGGATCATTGTGCCTTATGCGAGTCAGGTGAAGATGATGAACAGGGCGTAGGCCGCGGCAGCGCTCGGGAGCGCCGAATCGAGACGGTCGAGCAGACCGCCGTGACCCGGCAGCCAGGTGCTGATGTCCTTGATGCCCAGGTCGCGCTTGATGAGCGACTCGGTGAGGTCACCGACCGTGGCCGTCAGGACGATCGCCAGGCCCATGATGACGCCGACCCAGAGGGGCTGCTGCAGCATGAGCCACGCGCAAAGGACGCCCGCGATGACGGCCGCGACCACGGAGCCGGCGAACCCCTCCCAGGTCTTGTTGGGGCTGATCGACGGGACCATCTTGTGTCGGCCGAAGGACAGGCCGCTTACGTAGGCGCCCGTGTCGACGCTCACCACGACGATGAGCGCGGCGAGCACCCACCACTGTCCGCCCTCGTGCGAGGTGAGGACGATGAAGAAGCTGGGCAGGAACATCGCGTAGAGCACGATGAACGCGCTCGCACCGAGGTCGCGACCGAGCGCGGCACCGGCGACGCGACGCGACGGGGTGAGCTGCTCGACCAGACGCCAGACGACCACGAGGAGGATCGCGGCGATCGTCGCCAACCAGTGGCCGGCCTCCCGTGTCAGCCCCGACTCCGCGTCGATGGCGAAGAAGGAGGCGGGCACGATGAGCAGCGCACCGATGACGATGGGCACCCGGGGGACGTGGCGCCCGGAGCTCCGGAGCGCGGTGGACAGCTCGAGGGAGACCGTGACGATGAGGACGGCCGCAAAGAGGAGGAAGAGCTCCTTGATGATGAGCAGGCTCACCAGCAGAGCGGCGCCGAGACCGATGCCGACGATGATCGCAAGCACGATCGGTCGACCCGTGCGGGCGTTGATCTTGTCGTTCGTGGCGCGGACCTGCGCCTCGAGGTCCTGCGCGCGCGCCTGAATCTCGGCGCGCGTGGGCGGTCGGTGTTGCCGCGGGTGGCTCTCGTCCTCGGGCGCGGTCACTCAGACCTCGAGGAGTTCGGCTTCTTTGCGCTTGAGCGCGTCGTCGATGGCGTCGATGTGCGACTTCGTCGAGGCGTCGAGCTCCTTCTCAGCACGGGCGATGTCGTCCTCGCCGACCTCCGACTTGAGGGCGTCGAGGTCGTCCTTGCCCTTGCGGCGCACGTTGCGGATGACGACGCGGGCCTGCTCGGCCTTGTCGCGCACCAGCTTGACGAACTCCTTGCGGCGGTCCTCGGTCATCTCCGGAAGGGTGACGCGGACGATCTGGCCGTCGTTGCCGACGTTGGCACCGAGGTTCGGTGCGGCGACGATGGCCTTCTCGATCTCCTTGAGCGCGCTCTTGTCGAAGGGCGTGACGATGAGCATGCGGGCCTCGGGGTTGTTGAGGGTCGCGAGCTGACCGAGCGGGGTCGGGGTGCCGTAGTAGTCGACGAGGATCTTCTGGAAGAGGAGCGGGTTCGCCCGACCGGTACGCACCGTCGAGAAGTCGTCCTTGGCGACCTCGAGGGCCTTGTCCATCTTGTCCTTGGCCTCGGCCATCACGTCGCTGATCACACGGAGAGCCTACAGGGCACGGATGCCCCTCCCCTGGGGAATCGGCGGGGCGGGGCGGAGCCGACAGACCCGGCCACCGGCGAGGGTGTCGAGTGACGAATCGCGACGACCGATTCGTGGCCTGTGGATAAGACGCGACACCTCTGCCACGAGGACGGTCGAAATGTGCGACATTGCGTCTTGTTCGCAACAATCGTGCGCTAAATCTACAAAGTGGGCAAGAAATATAGGGGAACGAAACCCCGATCGGATACCCCCCGAACTGGGGGTACTGCAGGATAGCCCTACACCACTAGCTTTCACAACACCCCACCCCCTAACGGGGTACACGCCATACCCGACGGCAACTTCCCGGTCGTTCTCACCCGCTCTTCCCGGAGCGGTCCGCATCACCTGTCATCCCCGAGCCAGGACACTGATGAACGAATTGGAAGTTATGCCGCGCCTTGCGCCGGCAGGCACACCCGCCGTGGCATCCGCCGCGCTGCCGGTGCCCACCGCCCGATACCGGCCTGCCCGCACACCGGCCCGCGTCACCCCGGGGTCCGGCCCCGCGGTCACCCGAGCCTTCCGCCTCCGTCTCCGCTGGAGCGACGCCTCCGTCGTCCTGGCCGCCTGCGTCGGCGTGGCGATCACCTCCGGCTCCGCCAACTCCCTGGCGGTCGTCGCACTGTCGCTCCTCATCGCCCTGGCCTGGCTCGGCGCGCTCTCGGTATTCCGTACCCGGGAGTCGCGCGTCCTGTGCGTCGGCGTCACCGAGTACCGCCGCGTCGTCGGCGCGAGCGCCATGACCTTCGGCGTACTCGGCATCGTGGTCTCCGTCGCCCAGTGGGATTCGGCACGCAGCTTCTTCCTCCTCAGCCTGCCCCTAGGCATCACGAGCCTCGTCGCCGAGCGCTGGCTCTGGCGCAAGTGGCTCGGCCGCGCCGGCAACGGCGGGCGAGCCCTCTCTCGGGTCGTCGTCGTGGGCACCGACTCGGACGTCTCCTATGTCGTCGCGCAGATGCGCCGCAAGCTCGGCCTGGCCTACTCGGTCGTCGGTGCGGTCACCGACGTCGGCGGTGTCGACGGGCGTTCGTTCGGAGCCAGCGACGTTCCCGTCAGCCATGACCTCGATCGCGTCGCCGACCGGGCTGTCGAGCTCGGGGCCGATGCGGTCGTCATCGCCAGCGTCCCCCGTGATCGCGACGGTTACGTCCAGGCGGTCTCCTGGTCGCTCGAGGGCCGCGCGATCGACCTCATCCTGGCGACCAGTCTGGCCAACATCGCCGGCCCGCGGATCCGCTTCCGCCCGGTCGAAGGGCTCCCCCTCATCCACGTCGAGGTCCCGCAGTTCGAGGGGGCACGCCACGTGCTCAAGCGCGGATTCGACGTCGCGGTCGCGGGGACGGCGCTTCTGCTCCTCGCGCCCTTGCTCGCGGTCGTCGCCCTCCTGATCCGCTGGGACAGCCCCGGGCCCGCTCTCTTCCGCCAGGAGCGCGTCGGGCGGGACGGCGGCCACTTCACCATGCTGAAGTTCCGGTCGATGGTCGTCACCGCGGAGAGCGACCTCGCGGCACTCCGCGACCTCAACGAGGGGTCGGGGGCACTGTTCAAGATCCGGCAGGACCCTCGCGTCACCCGGATCGGGCGGTTCATCCGCAAGCACTCGATCGACGAACTCCCCCAGCTCTGGAACATCCTCGTCGGCGACATGAGCGTCGTCGGACCTCGACCGCCGCTGCCGACCGAGGTCTCCTCCTATGAGGAGCACGTCCACCGTCGCCTCTACATCCGCCCCGGGCTCACCGGCATGTGGCAGGTCAACGGCCGATCCACCCTCGACTGGGAGGAGAGCGTCCGCCTCGACCTGTTCTACGTGGAGAACTGGTCGCTCGTCGGCGACCTCGTGATCATGTGGCGCACGCTGCGTGAGGTCCGTTCCCCGGCGGGGGCCTTCTGATGCGGATCGCGATGATCGGGACGCGCGGCGCCCCCGCCGCCTACGGCGGGTTCGAGACCGCGGTCGAGGAGATCGGCGCCCGTCTCGTCGAGCGCGGCCACGAGGTCCTCGTCTACTGCCACGGCGCTGCGCGACCGCGACGCCGGACCTGGCGGGGCATGCGTCTCGTCCACGTCCCGCGCCTGCCCCTCAAGGCGGCGGAGACCCTCAGCAGCTCCGCCGCCGCGAGCGTGCATCTTGCCGTGTCCCGGGCCGACATGGCCTTCGTCTTCAACGCCGCCAACGCGCCCTTCGTGTCGTTCCTCCGCGGCGTCGGCATCCCCGTCGCCGTGCACGTCGACGGTCTCGAGTGGAAGCGGGATAAGTGGAACGGCGCGGGGCGTCGGTACTACCGCTGGGCGGAGCGCGAAGCCGTGCGTGCCGCCGACGCCCTCATCGCGGACGCGCAGGGCATCGCGGACTATTACCTGGCCGAGCACTTCGCCCCCACGGAACTCCTCACCTACGGTGCACCGATCATCGAGCGCGCGACATCGGGGCGTATCGCCGATCTCGGGCTCGTCCCGGGGGGCTACCACCTCGTCGTCGCCCGGTTCGAGCCGGAGAACCACGTCGACGTCATCGTCGCCGGGTACGCGGCGAGCGGCGCACGCCGTCCGCTCGTGGTCGTCGGCAGCGCCCCCCACGCGGCGCAGCACACGGCGGCCATCACGGCGATCGCCGCCGACGACGACCGTGTCCGCCTCCTCGGCGGCGTCTGGGACCAGCAGCTCCTCGACGAGCTCTACGCCAACGCACTCACCTATCTGCACGGCCACTCCGTCGGCGGCACGAACCCGTCGCTCCTGCGCGCGATGGGCGCCGGCACCCAGGTGATCGCCTGGGATGTCTCCTTCAATCGGGGAGTCGCCGGCGACGTCGCCGACTACTTCATCGACGCACGCAGTGTGGCCGCCGCGATCGAGACCGCCGAGGCCGACCCGCCCTCCACGCGGCGTGCCGGGGACCTGCTCCGCGAGCACGCCCGCACCACCTATGACTGGGATGACGTGGCCGCCGGCTACGAGCGTCTCGCCTTGCGCCTCGCCCCGATCGGCGCGCACCCGGCATCCACCCCTGCACGGACGACGGAGACATCACGCTCATGACCAGGTCCATCACCCGCGGAGCGATCGGGCTCGCCATCTCCGCGCTGTTCGTCGCCGGCCTCACGGTCGCCCCCGCCGCCGCCGACACCCTGCCCGCGACCCCGGCGATCCCCGTGACCGTGTCCGCGGACGCGCTGCCTGCCCCGCAGATCAACGGTGTGGCCTGGTCCCAGGTCGTCGTGGGCAACACGGTCTATGTCGCGGGCAAGTTCACGACCGCGCGTCCCGCCGGCTCCGCCCCCGGTACCAACACGGTCCCCCGCAACAATCTGCTCGCCTACGACATCGAGACCGGCGTGCTCCTTCCGTGGGCACCGTCCCTCAACGCCCAGGCCCTCGCGATCACCGCATCCCCCGACGGTACCCGGCTCTACGTGGCCGGCGACTTCACCAGCGTCGACGGGGCCGCCTACTACCGGCTCGCCTCCTTCACAACGGCGACCGGATCGATCGTGCCGGGCTTCCGCCCCATCCTCGGCAGCCAGGGTCGCGCGCTGAGCGCCACCAACTCGACCCTCTACGTCGGCGGCACCTTCCGCACCATCAACGGCGTTGCGCGTGACTACCTCGCCGCACTCAACCCGACCACCGGCGCCCCCACCGCATGGGTGGCCAACACGAACGCCGTCGTCGACGCGGTGGCGGCGACCAAGGACGGATCGAAGGTCGTCGTCGGCGGGCGCTTCACCACCCTTTCCGGTGCCGCCTTCCGCGGGCTCGGAGCCGTCAACACCGCCACCGGTGCCGCGGTCGCGTGGGCGGCCAACGCCGTGGTCCGCAACGCCGGGACCTCGGCCTCCATCACGAGCCTCACAGCGACGGCCGACGCCGTCTACGGCACCGGCTACGCGGCCGGCAAGACGGGCGGCAACTTCGAGGGCACCTTCTCCGCCAACCCCTCGACGGGCGCTCTCATCTGGCTCGAGGACTGCCACGGCGACTCCTACTCCTCTTTCTCCCTCGGCGACGCCGTCTACGTGTCCAGCCACTCGCACTACTGCGGCAATATCGGCGGGTTCCCGGAGGGGACCCAGAACTACGCGACGGCCTTCACCAAGGCGCGCACCGGGACGGTCACCAAGGACACCCGGGGGTACTGGAACTTCCAGGGCAACCCGGCACCGACCCTGCTCGACTGGTTCCCGACACTGACCCAAGGCACCTTCACCGGCCAGGGACAGGCCGGATGGAGCGTGAGCGGCAACAGCCGGTACATCGTCTACGGCGGCGAGTTCACGCATGCCAACGGCGTCGCGCAGCAGGGGCTGACCCGCTTCGCGATCCCGGCGATCGCACCCAACAAGGTCGGTCCGGTCGTGACCACCGCGCTCGTCCCGACCCTCAGCTCCACCGTGTCCGGGCAGGTCAAGGTCTCCTGGACCACGACCCATGACCGCGACAACGCGAACCTCACCTACTCGCTCGTGCGCGTCGGCGGCAACGGCCTGCCCGTCTACACGGCCACGAAGTACTCGAACTTCTACAAGCTCTCGAAGATGGAGTTCGTCGACACCGGCCTCGCCCCCGGCACGACGCAGAGTTATCGCCTGCACGTGACCGACGGCTTCGGCAACACCGTCAACCGCCTCTCCCCCACCGTCACCGTCGCGGGGACACCGGGGGCGAACGTTCCGCCGGTTGCTCGCTTCACGGCCACCACCTCCGGTCTCACAGCCGCCCTCTCCGGCGCCGGGTCCACGGATGCCGACGGCACCATCGCGCAGTATTCCTGGGCGTTCGGTGACGGAAGGACGGCCACCGGATCGACCACCTCGGTCACCTATGCGGCCGCAGGCACCTACACGGTGACCCTGACGGTGCGCGATGACGACGGGGCGACGGCCACCACGAGCGCCGCCGTGACGGTCACGACGACCACGACGCCACCGGCTGCCGTGCTCGCCGAGGACCTCTTCGAGCGGTCCGTGACCGGAGGCTGGGGTAGCGCCACGACCGGCGGGGCCTGGACGGTCGCCGGTGCCGCGAGCGCACTCAGCGTCTCGGGCGGGACCGGACAGGTCGCCCTCGCCGCGGGCTCGACGCGCACCATGACCCTCGGCAGTGTCGCGACGACCGCCTCCGACAGCACCGTCGCCTTCTCGCTCGAAGCCCTGCCCACGGGGGGCGGCTCGTACACGAGCATCTTCGGGCGTCAGGTCGGCGCGGCGAATTACGCCGCCAACGTCTGGGTGAAGTCCTCGGGCGCGGTCGCGCTCGTCCTCAAACAGGGCACGACAGTGCTCACCAACACGACCGTCCCGGGAATGACGTACACCGCAGGGACGCAGCTCCAACTGCGCCTGCAGGTCACCGGCACCTCCCCGACGACGGTGCGGGCCCGCGTCTGGCCGGTCGGCCAGCCGGAGCCGACGACCTGGCTGTCGACGGTGACGGACTCGACGCCCGCCCTGCAGTCCCCCGGTTCTGTTGCGCTCCAGGCGACCCTGTCGGCGAGTTCCGCCGCCGGCTCGGTCACCCGGTTCGACAACTTCCAGACCAGGCCTCCCGTATAGGAGGTCTCGGTGCCGGCTTGCCTGCCAGGGAAGGGCAGGCAAGCCGGTAGCTCCACCCGCACCACCACATCCCAGCCCCACCTCATCCCGAACCCGCTCATCCCGATCCAGGAGCACCCCATGAACGAACCCACCCCCACCCGTCGCCTGACGGCCGCCCGCACCGCGGCCGCCCTGGCGATCGCGGCGCTCCTCGCCATCGGCATGACGGTCGCACCGGCCGCAGCCGACACCCTCCCCGCGGTCCCGGCGACGACGCCCACGACCGTCGCGGCCGATGCACTTCCCACCCCGCAGATCAACGGTGTCGCCTGGTCGCAGGTGGTGGTGGGCAACACGGTGTACGTCGCCGGCAAGTTCACGAAGGCGCGGCCGTCCGGCTCGCCGGTCGGGACGAACGAGGTCACGCGCAACAACCTCCTCGCCTACAACATCGAGACCGGGGCACTGCTCCCCTGGGCACCGAGCCTCAACGCGCAGGCCCTCGCCATCACGGCGTCGCCCGACGGGTCGCGCATCTACATCACCGGCGACTTCACGACGGTGGATGCGGCGGCCTACTACCGGATAGCCGCCTTCACGACCGCGACCGGCGCCGTCGTCCCCTCCTTCAAGCCGATCCTCGGCAGTCAGGGCCGCGCCCTCAGCGCCACCAACAGCACGGTGTACGTCGGTGGAACGTTCCGCACCGTCAGCGGTGCAGCCCGCGACTACATCGCCTCGATCAACGCCGCCAACGGCGCCGTCAACCCCTGGGTGGCCAACACCGACGCGGTCGTCGACGCCATCGCCGTGACGAAGGATAGCTCCAAGGTCGTCGTCGGTGGACGCTTCACGACCCTCTCGGGGACCGCCTTCCGCGGGCTCGGGGCCGTGAACACCACCACGGGCGCCTCGGTGCCGTGGGCCGCGAATGCGATCGTCCGCAACGCCGGCAGCCAGGCCTCGATCACCAGTCTCCGGGCCACCGAGGACCGCGTGTACGGCACCGGCTACGTCTTCGGCGCCGGCGGCAACCTCGAGGGCGCGTTCTCGGCCGACCCGGCCACGGGCGCGATCATCTGGATCGAGGACTGCCACGGCGACAGCTACTCCACCTTCTCGCAGGGCGAGGTCGTCTACGTCGCCAGCCACGCGCACTACTGCGGCAACATCGGCGGATTCCCGCAGACCGAGCCGTGGACGATGTACTACGCGACAGCGTTCACCAAGGCGGCGACCCGCACCATCACGGCCGACCCGATGGGCTACTACAACTTCGCCGGCAACCCGGCCCCGACCCTGCTCGACTGGTTCCCGAAGCTGACCCAGGGAAGCTACACGGGCCAGGGGCAGGCCGGCTGGTCCGTGACCGGCAACGACAAGTACGTCGTGTACGCGGGCGAGTTCCCCTTCGTCAACGGCGTCGCGCAGTACGGACTCACCCGCTTCGCGGTTCCCAGCATCGCTCCCAACAAGATGGGCCCGATCGTTACCACGGCCCTCGTGCCGACGGTGTCGTCGTTCCGCGCCGGAGAGGTCCGGCTGTCCTGGAGCACCACCTACGACTACGACAACGCGAACCTGACCTACACGCTCGTGCGGGATGGCCAGACGGCGACGCCCATCTTCACCGAGACGCGGGCCTCCAACTTCTACACGCTCACCCGGATGGGATTCATCGACACCGGCCTCGTGCCGGGGAGCACGCACACCTACCGGCTCTACGTGACCGACGGCTACGGCAACAGCATCAGCCGACTCGCACCGACGGCCACCGTGTCGACGAACACCAGCGCCAGTGACTACGAGGACGCGGTCGACGCGGACGATCCCACGTACCACTGGCCGCTCGATGAGACGTCCGGGACGACCGTCTACGATCACGTCGGCTTCACCGACCTGACGCTCGGCGCCGGGACCACCCGGGGCGCTGCGGGCATCGTCGCCGGATCGACGGCCACGACCTTCGGCGGCAGCAGCACGTCCTTCGCAGCCACGCCGTCGACGGTCGGCCCCGACACCTACACGGCGGAGGCCTGGATCCGGACGACGAGCACCACCGGAGGCAAGATCCTCGGCTTCGGCAACTCGGCGACCGGCAACTCGAGCAACTACGACCGTCACGTCTACATGGACAACGCAGGGCGGATCTGGTTCGGCAACCACCCGGGAGCCGTGCGGACCGTCAACAGCTCGGCCTCCTTCAACGACGGCGAGTGGCACCACGTCGCCGCGACCCTCGGATCCGGCGGCATGACCCTCTACGTCGATGGCAAGCTGGTGGGCACCCGGGCGGACACGACGAGCGGCCAGCCCTTCACCGGCGTATGGCGCATCGGCGGGGACAACCTGGGTGGATGGCCGTCACAGCCCTCCAGCTCGGCATTCACCGGGGACATCGCGCACGTCGCGATCTACCCCACGGCCCTCACCCGCCCGCAGGTCGCGGCGCACTACGCCGCCACCGGACGCACGTCCCCGCTGCCGGTCGCCCCGACCGACGACTACGGCCAGCTGGTGTACGCCGGCAACCCGCTCGCCTACTACCGCCTCAACGAGGCGGGGGGAACCACCGCCGTCGACTCGGGTCCCAACGGAACCAACGGTGTCTACAGCGGCACGGTGACCCGATCGCAGACCGGTGCCATCGCGGGCACCTCCAACAACGCCGTCACCTTCACCAGCGGGTCGGGCGTGGCGATGGCAGCTCCCAGCAGCAACCCCACCACCTACTCGGTCGAGACCTGGTTCTCGACGACGACGACGGAGGGTGGCAAGCTCATCGGCTTCGGCAACGAGCAGTCCGGACTCTCCGGCAGCTACGACCGACACCTCTATATGCAGGACGACGGGCGCCTCGTCTTCGGCACCTGGACCGGCCAGACCAACACGGTGACCACGAGCGCGGCCTACAACGACGGCGGATGGCACCACGTCGTGGCGAGCCAATCCTCGGCGGGCATCCGACTCTTCGTGGACGGCGTCCTCGTCGGCACCAACCCCCAGACCGGCGCGCAGGACTACACCGGCTACTGGCGGGCGGGCGGCGACACCACGTGGGGCTCCTCGAGCCCCTGGTTCGCCGGCAGCCTCGACG
>Ga0247810_10000457_pt1 | contig 44729 bp, 47 predicted proteins | sample UWRJL119311C1_FD_179918 | JGI IMG/M metagenome (GOLD analysis project Ga0247810, IMG submission 179918) | Plant litter microbial communities from Arlington Agricultural Research Station in Wisconsin, United States - UWRJ-L119-311C-1 | ecosystem: Environmental > Terrestrial > Plant litter >...
TCCCCTGGTCCCAGGGCGGCACTACCGACATCGACAACGGCATCCTGCTGTGTCCCTACCATCACGGCATGCTCCACAACTCCGCCTTCACCCTGAGGATGATCCGCGGCAAACCCCACCTGCTCGCACCACCCTGGATCGACCCCGACCAGCGCTGGATCCCCCTCGGCACATCCCGCATCAACCGACTCAACGGACTCCACAAAGCCGGGTAGTCACCGGGCCCGGGCATAGTCCCGGCCTCGCCGTGGTTCACACGGGAGACTGGAGACTCATGCGGATCCAGCACCACCCGTACCGATAGAAAGCGAGAACACAGTGACGAAGACCTGGTTCATCACCGGAGCATCCAAGGGCTTCGGCCGCGAGTGGACGGAAGCGGCGCTCGAACGCGGCGACCGCGTGGCGGCGACCGCCCGAAGGATCGAGACGCTCGACGCGCTCGTGGCGCAGTACGGCGACGCCGTTCTCCCCATCCAGCTCGACGTGACCGACAAGGATGCCGACTTCGTGGCCGTGCAACAGGCTGCGACGCACTTCGGCCGACTCGACGTGGTCGTCAACAACGCCGGCTACGGCCACTTCGGCATGATCGAGGAGATCACGGAGGCCGAGGCGCGGTCGCAGATGGAGACGAACCTGTTCGGCGCGCTCTGGGTGACACAGGCGGCCCTGCCGATCCTGCGCGCGCAGGGCTCCGGCCACATCATCCAGGTCTCCAGCATCGGCGGCATCAGCGCCTTCCCGGGCATCGGCATCTACCACGCGTCGAAATGGGCTCTCGAGGGCTTCTCGCAGGCGCTGTCGCAGGAGGTGGCGGGCCTCGGCATCAACGTCACTCTGATCGAGCCCGGTGGATTCACCACCGACTGGTCGGGCCCCTCAGCCACGCGCAGCGCGGAGAACCCCGCATACGCAGCGGTGCGGGAGGCTGCGGACAAGCGCCCGTCGAAGGCCAATCCCGGCAACCCCACCGGCACTCGCGCCGCAATCCTGAAGGTCGTCGACGCCGACAAGCCGCCGCTGCGGATCTTCTTCGGCATCTCGCCGTTGACGATCGCCACCGCCGACTACGAGTCCCGCCTCGCCACCTGGAACGAGTGGCAGCCGGTCTCGGTGGAGGCCGCCGGGAACTGACCCTGATGATCCACCCGCCACGCGCACGCACTACCGCCGGCTAGTTGCCGAGGGGGCATCGCGCAAGCCGTGCCCCCTCGCACCGCCCCCGGCTAGGCTCGCGGCAACCGGAGGAGCGCCATGCCAGATTCCCAGTCCATCCAGCCCCGACGTCCACGCATACTGATCCTCGGCGGCGGCTACGTCGGCCTCTACACGGCATGGGGACTCGAGCAGCACAGCGGCATCGACGTCACCGTCGTGGAACCCAACTCGTACATGACCTACTACCCGCTGCTTCCCGAGGTCGCGGGCGGCCACATCGACCCGCGGGCGGTCACGGTTCCGCTGGTGCAGGCGCTGCGCCGCACCGAGGTTGTGCGGGGTTCGGTCGTGGGAGTGAACAGCGTCGACCGGCAGGCACGCATCCGCCACATCGATGGCACGGAGCGCACCATCGTCTTCGACCACATCGTCTACGCGCTCGGCGCGATCACGCGCGCCTTCCCCACACCGGGACTCGCCGACAACGCGGTCGGTTTCAAGTCCGTGGAGGAGGCCCTCTATCTGCGCAACCGCGTGATCGACAGCGTCGCGCAGGCCGCCGACGCCGGGCTCGCCGACGACAGGGAGAAGTACCTCACCTTCGTCGTCATCGGCGGCGGCTACACGGGAGTCGAGGCGATGACCGAGCTCATGGACCTGTCGCGCAGCGCCGTCGCCGCACATCCGAAGCTCGCCGGCCACGACCCGCAGTGGCACCTGGTCGAGGCCCTCGACCGCGTCGCGCCCGAGGTGGGACCACAGCTCTCCGCCTGGACACTGGGCAAACTGCGGGAACGCGGTATCACCGTGCACCTGAAGACGAACGTCACCTCCTGCGAGAACCACCTCGTGGTGCTGAAGGGCGGGGAGCGGATTCCCGCCAACACGATCCTCTGGACGGCCGGCGTCACGCCGAACCCGGCCCTCGATGCGACGGATGCCCCGCGCGGGGCCAAAGGACACGTCACCGCCAACGCGGCATTGCAGGTCGTGCGCGACGACGGCTCGATCGTGCGTGGCTCGTGGGCCGCCGGCGACAACGCGCAGGTTCCCGACCTCGAGGCCCGGGAGGCTCAGAACGCCGACGACGCGCCCGCCTACTGCTCGCCGAACGCTCAGAACGCGGTGCGGCAGGCGAGGCTCCTCGCCGAGAACATCATCGCCGACCTCCAGCGACGCCCGGTGACCGAGTATCGGCACAAGTCCCTCGGGACCGTCGCCGAGTACGGGCTCGGTCGGGGAGCGGCGAACATCCGGGGCGTGCAGCTGAAGGGTCTGCCGGCCTGGCTGTCGCACCGGCTCTACCACGCGGCCGCCGTGCCCACCCTGTTGCGGAAGTGGTACGTCGTCTCCGACTGGGTGGTCGGCGGGTTCGCGCCGCGCGACCTCTCGTCGCTGACCGCAACCGCGCATCCGACCCGCAACTTCGAGAAGGCCGTCGATGCGGCCGAGGAGAAGGCCCGGGAGAATGCGCGGGGATAGGCGGGCGGCTAGTCGGTCGTGATTCCCGTCACCTGCCAGTCGCCGTCGACCGCGCGCATTGTGTAGTGGCGCACCACCTCGTCGTCGTCCTCTCCGACCTCGACACGCAGAGCCTCCCGGGTGTTCACGGTGGCGTCGCTGTTCCGGCTTGAGAAACCGATCACGGTCACCGTGCGGATCTCACCGGCCTCTCGAGCGCTGGCGACGCCCTCGGAGAAGTCCGCGCAGTCGTCGATTCCACTGTCGAGCCGGAACTCGTCGCTCGTGACGGCAGTGAAGAGGTCGCAGTCGTCGTTCTCGATCGCCTGGTTGAAGGCGGTCACCGCGGCTCCCGGTGTGCCGGGCGCGGTCATCAGATTGGTGATGGAGAAGGCGATGAGCACCACCCCGCCGATGCCGACGATCACGAGCAGAAGAATGGCACCGCCGAGAACGAAGGGCCATTTCGGCATGCGCTTCGGCGCGGCAGGAGGGACGGCGGCAGCGGCAGGAGCCGCGGGAGCGACCAGCGTCGCGGCTCCCTGCACGGTCTGCACCTGCTCGCTCCAGGCCAGTCCAGTCCACCAGCGCAGGCGACCGGATCCGTCGTCGTACCAGCCTTCGGGCAGATCGGTCATTGTCGGCTCGCCTCCCACCCGGGCGCGGTGCACCGGGTCGCACCAGTCTGGCGGAGAATTGCGTCGCCTTCACACCGGGAGTCGCCAGTCAAGGCCACTCGCGTAATATCGCGATACCCGACCGCGTTCCTAGGGTGGGATCATCCCACGATCAAATTAGGAGTTCGCATGAGCCGTCGCGTCGCAGTGGTCACCGGAGGATCGGCCGGTCTCGGCCGGGCCGTCGTACGAGAGCTGGCGGGACGCGGCTGGGACATCGCCGTGCTCGCGCGCGGTGAGGACGGGCTCGCGGGCGCGGTCGCCGACGTGGAGGCCCTCGGCCAGCGTGCCGTGGGAGTATCCACCGATGTCGCAGACCGCGAGGCCGTGGAGAGTGCCGCCGATCGGGTCGAATCCGAACTGGGCCCCATCGACCTCTGGGTGAACTGCGCGATGGTCGGCGTCTTCGGCGAGTTCCTCTCCACCGACCCGGACGATTTCGAGCGCGCCACCCAGGTGAACTACTTCGGCTTCGTCAACGGAACCCGCGCCGCTCTCAGCCGGATGGTGCCGCGCGACCACGGGCACGTCATCCAGGTCGGCTCCGCGCTCGCGCACCGCGGAATCCCGCTCCAGGCCGCCTACTGCGCCGCGAAGCACGCCGTGCAGGGCTTCACGGAGTCGGTCACCACCGAACTCATCCACAACGGCAGCGCGGTGAACATCTCCACTGTCGACATGCCGGCACTCAACACCATCCAGTTCAACTGGGTGAAGTCGCAGCTGCCGCACCACCCGATGCCCGTCGCGCCGATCTACGAGCCAGAGGTGGGTGCCCGCGCTATCGCCGCAGTCGCCGACAAGCCGCGTCGCCGCACCTGGGTGGGGGAGCCCACCGTCGGCACGGTCCTCGGCAACCGCTTTGCGGCAGGATTCATGGACTGGTTCCTCGCAAAGTCAGGCTACGACGGCCAGCAGGCACCGCAGAAGACCGAGCCGATGCTGCCGACGAACCTCTACCAGCCGGTCGCGGGCGACCAGGGCTCCACGGGAATCTTCAGCGACCAGGCGCACACCATGTCGCCCCAGGTCTGGGCGATCTCCCACCGCCGCGCTACGAAGGTCATCGGGTTCGCGGCGCTGGGCGCCCTCGGTGCCGCCGTTGCCAGCGTGGTGGTGAAGAAGAAGTAGTCACTCGCCGTTGTCGTGGTGCCCCTCGGCGATGAAGGCGAGGCGGCGCAGCGTCTCCACGTTGCGCACGTAGAGCGGCACGTCGAGCAGGGGATCGGGCACCCAGGACCCCGGTCCCTGCACGGCTTCCTCGGTGATGCGCACAACGCATCCGTCGCCGCGGGGCTTCACCTCGAGGGTGACCCGGGCCTCGCCGAGCGGCCACCCCGACGGCTGGATCACGAGCAGTCGGGGCGGGTCGTACTCCAGCACGGTCGTCTCGTCGTTGATCAGCACCGGCCACACGCCGAAGGAGTGCTGCAGTTTCGAGCCGACGGCCGGCCAGGCCGCGTCGACGTCGCGCATCCGGCTGGCCCCGACCACCCAGGTCGGAAAGAGCCAGCCATCCGCGAGAACTCGGAAGACGTCTTCGGGTGTGCAGTCCATCTCTCGGACATTGATCGACATAGCGGTGTTCCTTTACGGGGCGAGTGACGGGCCGGCGGTGATGCCGAACTCGTGGGTCAGGGCAGTGCGGGCGGCGTAGTACCCGGCGAGTCCGTGCACGCCGGGTCCGGGCGCAGTAGCCGAGGAACAGAGGTAGACGCCGCTCAGCGGTGTGCGCCAGGGATCCGTCGAGATCACGGGCCGCGCGATCAGCTGCCCGAAGGTGGCCCCGCCGCTGGAGATGTCGCCGCCCACGTAATTGGGGTTGTAGTTCTCCATCTCGACCGCGGTCCTGCTCGCGCTGGCAAGGATGAGATCGCGGAAACCGGGCGCGAACCGCTCGATCTGGCGCGTGATGGCCTCGGTCTGGTCGATCGAGGAGTTGCGGGGCACGTGGGTATACGCCCAGAGCACGTGCTGTCCGGCGGGGGCGCGGCTCGCGTCGGCGATCGACGGCTGCGCGATGAGAACGTAGGGGTTGTCGCTGTGGCGCCCGGCGGCGACGTCGCCCTCACTGCCCGCGATCTCCGCGCGCGTGCCGTTCACGTGCAGCGTTCCGGCCGCGTGCAGGTCGGGGTTCGTCCACGGAACGGGTCCCGAGAGTGCGAAGTCCACCTTGGCCACCGCGTTGCCGAAGCGGAAGCGCTCGAGCTGCTTCACGTACAGCGCGGGGAGGCGGTCGCCTGCGAGGGCGAGGAGGGTCTTGGCGCTGGTGTCGAGGATCACGGCGCGTGCGCTCGGCAGCTCGTCGAGCGAGGTGATCTCGGCGTCGGTGACGATCTCGCCTCCGTGCGCGCGGATGTCGTCCGCCATGGCGTCGACGATGGCCTGGCTGCCGCCGATCGGGATCGGCCAGCCGCGACCGTGAGCGTAGGTCGCGAGGGCGAGTCCCGCACTGGCGGTCGACAGGCTCGGCAGCGGCTGGATCGAGTGTGCGGCGACTCCGCTGAACATTGCGGGGGCGACGTCGCCCGAGAAGCGCAGGTTCCAGGCGGGAGTGCCCTGCTCGAAGGCGCGCAGGCCGAAGCGGGCGAAGGTGAGCGGATGCCGCGGCAACTGCAGCAGCTTCGATCCCGCGATCTGCGCCACCCGGTCGGCGTTCGCCGCGAGCGGGCCGAACAGGCTCTTCCAGGCCTTGCCGTCCCTGCCGAGGCCGTCCGCGGTGCGGTCGATGTCGCGCCAGGCTATCCCGGCCTCACCGTGGTCGAGCGGATGCCCGTAGGAGATCTCGGGGACGACCAGCTCGATGCGGTCCTGCAGCCGGAAGCGGCGGAAGAATCCCGAGGCGAGCGCCATCGGGTGCACGGCCGAGCACACGTCGTGCAGGAATCCCGGAAGCGTGAGTTCCATCGTTCGTGAGCCCCCGCCGATCGTCGCGTTGCGCTCGTACACCTTCACCTTCAGGCCGGCGCGTGCGAGGGTGACGGCGGCGGCCAAGCCGTTGGGGCCGGAGCCCACGATGATGGCGTCGAGTTCGCTCATGTTCCCCACGCTACCGGGCCCGGCGCGACCCGCGTCGCATTGGCGCTCCCGGCGCGAGTGGGGTAGTACGGCCGCGCTGGGTACACTCGTCGGGATGTCTTCGCCCATTCCGCGCCGCCCTCCCTTCGACAGGCGACGTGCGCTGATCGGGGCGGTGACCATTCTCGCGATCGTGGTGATCCTCGCTCTCTGGCAGCGCGCGCATCCGTTCTCCATCCAGACCTCCACCGACATCGACGCGAGCCCGTCCGCGGTCTGGTCGGTACTCGTCGACATCGACGCCTACCCGGAGTGGAGCCCCCTGGCGGTCGAGGGCGAGTTCGCGGAGGGCGCGACGATCGTGGTCGCCGACGGGACCGCGCGTGTGGTCGATCGGGTGGACAACGAGCGGCTGTCGTGGCAGACCACGACGGCAATGGTCGGCGTCTTCGACGGGGACCGCTCCTTCGTTCTCGAGCCGATCGCCGGCGGCGGCACACGCTTCACTCAGAGCGAGGAGTTCCGCGGTATCACGGTTCCGTTCGTCAGCTCGAACCTGCGCGACGACACCGCTCCCGGGTTCCACGAGCTGAACGCGGCGCTTCGGGAGCGGGTCGAAGGGCTGTAGCGCCCGACCCCCATCACTGCACGAACACGAATGGCCCCGCTCGAAAGCGAGGCCATTCGGATAGAGGAGGATATTAGAGGACGACCTCGACGACACCCTCGAACAGCGATTCCGTCAGTGTGATGCGCTCGAGCGCGGCGTCGGCCGGAATGTCGAAGTAGACCTTGCCGACGATCTCGTTGCCGGGGTTGATCTCGTTGAAGAAGACCTCGTTGTCGGCGGCGTAGATGCCCGCGGTCGAGTCCGCAGCGTACTCGGTCTCCGCGATGAATCCCTTTGCATAGGAATCGGAGAATGCGAACGGTTCAGTGCCGTTGTTGCGCACCGTGATGTTGGCCTCGCAGAACTGGCCCTGAGCGGTGACGTTGAGGTATTCGTCGCCAACGGTGGGAATCCCGCAGGTGAGGGAGTTGAGGGTGAAGGCGACGCCGCCTTCGCTGGTACCGGTCTCGCCCAGGGACACCGACTGGTCGACCGAGCCGATGTCGTCGATCGACTCGTTCATCGAGTCGACGGCGGCTGCGCCAGCACCCACCACGACGGAAGCGGCAACGACGCTGACGATGATCCCGATGACCGTCCCGACGAGGGCAAGAATGGAGATGATGAGACCGGCGAGTGCAAGACCACGGCCGCCGTCCCCGGTCTTTCGGATCTTCGAGAGGGCGATCGGGCTGATGATGATGCCAGCGGGCCAGAAGAAGATACCGGTGAGCAGAGCAGCGATCGCAAGACCCGAGGTCGGGCGTTGCTGCTGAGGCTGCTGCTGAGTTGGTGCGGGGGTGTAAGTCACGAGCTGTGATCCATTCGACGTGCTCGAGTATTTCTTGAGCTTCCGTAACTTACGGCGTCGTCGTGCTCGCGCCCAGACCCCAAAGTGAGGGTCACTAGCTTTTGTGAAACCGACTCGACGAACTGGTCGACGGTACGCATCCACGCTGCCCGTCGCGTCGTCGATCAGTCGCAGGCGATCCCGTCGCCGTCCCGGTCGAGGTCGTAGATGTCGGAGCCGACGACGCGCACCGGGCCGGGAGTGTACGCGGGGCCGTTGCCGCTGCCGCCCGCGCAGTCGACGTCGGAGGCGATCGGGACACACTGACCGGTGTAGTTGGGGTCGCAGCCGCCGGCCGCGGCGACCGGGGCGGGCGCGGTAGGGGCGGCGGGGGCCTGCACGATCGGGGCCGGCGCTGCGACCGGGACCGGCTTGCTGCCGATCGCGGTGACGGCGTCGATCGGCGCGGTCGTGGTGACGACGCCCATCACCTCGCGAGCCGTCTCGACCCCGTCGACGTAGGTGACGCGGTAGGTCGTGGTCTGCACACCGGCGACTCCCGCGACCGTCGGGGTCGAGGTGCCGACGAGGGCGTTCGGATCGTCGACAGTGACGGCGGCGAACGGCAGCTCGGTGAGCACCGGCTCGTTCTTGTAGGTGGTCTTCGGCGTGCGGGTCGGTGTGGGCGTTGCCGTTGTGGCGACGAGCGAGGTGCGCTCGGAGGACGCGCTGACCGCGTCGTCGTCCGTTCCGGCGACGGCTCCGCCCGCGCCGAGCACCACGATCGCCGAGGCGAGCAGCCCGACCGCGATCTTCCGGCTTGGCAGCGAGATCCAGCTGCCTCGCCCCGTGACCGCGCTGTAGATGGCGGTGACGAGGGCGATCAGCCCGACCATGATCAGGAACCCCGCGAATCCGGACGTGGCCGCGCCGACGATCAGCAGCAGGAGGGCGATCGGGGCGACGATCCAGAAGGCGATGCCGAAGGTGGGGCGCCAGGCTGTGCGGGGCTTCGCGGGAGTCGTCATCGACGTTCTGCTCTCTGGTGGGGCTCTAACTGAGCTTCACTAAATTACAGCGGATGCCGGATCGCTCCCAGCCCCCGAGGGAGGGTCACTAGAGACTCTCGCGTTAAACGTCCAGCGCCAGGTAGCTCGACACGGCGAAGACCACGCTCGCCCCGATGAGGGCCGCGAAGATCGCGAGCCAGACGGGCGAGGGCACGTGCGTGCGCTTGTAGAGCAGGTAGGCGTCCGAGGTGCGCAGCTGGTCGCGGCGGGAGGTGTGCACGCCGACCACCGTGACGAGCCCGCGCACCGAGCCCACGAGCAGGGCGACGCCGAGCACGAGCAGCGCGTAGCCCTGCACCTCGGGCGTCGCGTAGAACCAGAGCAGCGCCGCGACCCCCGCGGACGCGAGCACAACGACGATCCCGAAGGCGTTGCGGATGACGAGCACCGTGAGCACGAGGATGACCCCGCCGATGAGCAGTGCCGCCGCGGTGTAGCCGCTGAACACGCTCCAGAGCAGCGCCGCTCCGACGATCGCGGGCGCGGGGTATCCGAATACGCCGCTCAGGACGGTGCCGAGACTGCCGCGCCCGGTGCTCATCGCGTCACCCGAGTGGTCGCGACGGATGCGGATGCCCTTCACCACGCGACCGCTGAGGATGGCCGCGAAGGCGTGTCCCAGCTCGTGCACCAGGGTGGCGAACAGCCCGAACCACTTCCACGTGGCGCGGGGGATGCTCAGCAGCGCGGCCACCACGACGATTCCGATCAGGAACGGCGTGGAGACGTCGATCGGCGCTGCCGGGGTGAACAGGGTGGACAGGTCTGCGGAGGCGGTGAAGGTATCGATGAGCCCAGTCTCTCAGGCACCGCCGCGGGCGAGAAACCGGATCACCTCGGCGTCGCTCGTCTGGTCGAAGCGCTCGTACCACTGGCCGACCGCCCAGAAGTCGCGAGGAGTGGTCACGGCGACGAGCGCATCCGCCTCGTCCGAGAGGCCCTGCTCCCAGCCCTCTGGCGCGACCGGCACCGCGAGTACAACCTCCGACGCCCCGAGCGTACGGGCGATGCGGCAGGCGACGGATGCTGTGGCCCCGGTCGCGACGCCGTCGTCGACCACGATCGCGCGGGATCCGACCAGCGGCACGCGCTCACGACCGGACCGGTACAGCGTGCCGCGTCGGGCCAGTTCGACGCGCTCGTTCCGTTCGACCTCGCGGAGCTCCGACCCGCCCACCCCGGTGAGGCGCAGCGCCTGAGCGTCGACGAGACGGGCCCGGCCCTCTCCGATGGCGCCGAGCGCGTACTCGGGATGGCGCGGAGACCCGAGCTTGCGCACGATCAGCACGTCGAGCGGCGCGTCCAGGGCATCCGCCACCTGCCGGGCGACCGGGACGCCGCCTCGAGGCACACCGAGAACGACCGTATTCTGTGCGCGGTAGGCGAGGAGGGCATCCGCCAACTGCCGACCGGCATCGATCCGGTCGGCGAAGACGGCGCGACTGCCCGGCATGGTCAGCGGCTGAGCAGCCCCGCGCGCTCGGGGTGCTTGTCGAACCACTCGCCCACGTACCAGCACATCGGGATGATGCGCAGATCGCTCGACGACTCGACGTCGTCGACGGCATACTCGACGATCTGCGCGGCGATGCCCTGCCCGCGGAACTGGGGGTTGGTGAACGCCCGCGTGAACGACACGGCGTGCCCGTTGCTCGCGTAGTCGACGGTGGCGAGCAGTGTGTCGCCGTCTCGCAGCACGTAGCGGTTGGCGTCATTCTCGTTGGCGAATTCCCTGGTCATCCGTTCAGAGTACGCTCGCGCACGACGACGGGCAGGGGATTGCGGCATGCATGCGTACGTATCGGGAATACCGCGGGTCGCATGTGCGCTGCATCCCCTATGAAGCGCATCGGATTCCTCTCCTTCGGCCACTACCAGGACGTGCCCGGCTCGCTCGTGCACACGGCGGCCGACTCCCTCCTGCAGACCGTCGAGCTCGCGGTCGCCGCCGAGGAGGTGGGCGTCGACGGCGCCTACGTGCGCGTGCACCACTTCGCGCCGCAGTTCGCCTCTCCCTACCCGCTGCTCGCCGCGATGGCCGCCCGCACCAGCCGCATCGAGCTGGGCACCGGTGTCATCGACATGCGCTACGAGAACCCGCTGTACATGGCGGAGGAGGCCGCGATCACCGACCTCATCAGCAACCGCCGCCTGCAGCTCGGACTCAGCCGCGGCTCGCCCGAGACGGCACTGCGCGGCTACGAGTCGTTCGGGTACGGACCGGCCGACGGTGAGACGGATGCCGACCAGGCACGCAGACACACCGCGATATTCCGGGCCGCGATCGACGGTGCCGCCGTCGCCGAGGCCAACCCGCAGATGAACCGCGGAATGAGCGGTGGTCTCGCGATCGAGCCGCAGTCGCCCGGTCTCTCCGAGCGCATCTGGTGGGGCTCCGGCACACGGGCCACCGCCAAGTGGGCGGCGGAGCAGGGCATGAACCTGATGAGCTCCACCCTCCTCACCGAGGACACCGGCGTGCCCTTCGACGAGCTGCAGGCCGAGCAGATCCAGATCTTCCGCGACGAGTGGAAGGAGCAGGGGCACGGCTTCGAGCCCCGGGTCTCGGTGAGCCGCAGCATCATCCCGCTGGTGAGCGACGCCGACCGCAACTACTTCGGCCTGCGGGGTCAGATCGAGGGCAAGGACCAGGTCGGCCACCTCGACGGCGGCCTCGCCCGCTTCGGCCGCAGCTTCATCGGAGAACCCGACGTGATCGCCGCCGAGCTCGCAGCGGACGCCGCGGTGCAGGCCGCCGACACCGTGCTCGTCACGGTGCCGAACCAGCTGGGCGTGGAGTACAACGCGGCGTTGCTCGAATCGATCGTGAAGTACGTGGCGCCCGCGGCCGGCTGGCGCTGATAGTCCGGCCCTACTCGGCCGCCGCGTCGGCAACGAGTTGGCCGAGCCTCCACCACGCGGCGTCGGACGGGTTCTGGTTCGCGAGCACGTCGTGGTCATCATGGGTCCGGGTGTTGCCGGATGCAGGACTCCCTCTCCAGCTGCGCGCGGGGAACCACGTTGATCGAACGCTGACCCGCGCGGGTATCGGCACCCTCTTACCCGCGGCAGCGGACAGTGCCACACTCGCCGCATGACACACGTACAACTCATTCGACCCGCCGGGCTCGTCTCGAGCCCCGCCTTCAGTCACGTGGCCGTCGTCCCGCCCGGCGCCACGACCATCTACATCGGCGGGCAGAACTCCGTGGACGAAACGGGGGCGCTCGTCGGCGGGGACGACGTGGCGGCGCAGTCGACCCGCGCCGTTGCGAACGCGATCACCGCCCTCGCTGCGGCGGGTGCGACAGTGAACGACGTCGTGCAGTGGACCGTGATGTTCGTCGACGGCGTCGACCTTGCCGCCGCGTACGGTGCGGTCGCCTCGACTCTCGCGTCGGAGGAGCCTCCGCTGGTGCTGAGCGCGCGCGTCTCGGGACTCGGCGTGCCCGGTGTGCTGGTGGAGGTCAGCGCGATCGCCGCGGTCGTTCGCTGACGGGAAGGGCTAGTCCTCGGCGCCCTCGCCGGTCGGGTCCTTCGCCAGCAGGTCGACGAGCTCGAGGCCGTCGACGGGGGTGCCCGCCCAGGACACCAGGTTCCAGCCTTCCTCGAACGAGCCCTCGAAGATCACGATGCCCGTGTTCATCAGGTCGTTGCGCCCGATGATCTGCGGGTCGATGTTGCGGGCGTAGCGGGCGGACCAGACACGGATAGCCGCGCCGTGGCTCACCACCACGACGGTCTCGGCTCCGGAGTCCGCGATCTCGGCGATGTCGGCATCGTAGCGCCCGAAGAAGGCATGGCCGTCCTGATCCCCGGGCATCCGCGGTTCGAGGTCGCCGCTTCCCCACGCGAAGATCGTCGAGTGGTAGGTGTGGATCGCCTCGGCGTCGCTGCGCTTCTCGAGGTCGCCCGCCTCGATCTCGTGGATGCCGCCGAGCACCGTCGCCGCGAGCCCCCGGTCCGCGACGAGCGGCGCCGCGGTGAGCTGGGTGCGGATGAGGGTGGACACGTAGATCGCATCGATGTCCTCGCCCCTCAGCGCGTCCGGGATCCGCGCCGCCTGCTCCAGCCCCCGCTCGGTGAGACCCGGGCCCGGGTGGGCGGTGTCGAGCTGTCCGAGGACATTGGCGGGAGTCTGGCCGTGACGAACGAGGATGAGCCGCATGATCCCTCCAGCCTAAACGGCGCACCCTCCTCTCCTCCCCAGCGCGACTCGCGGAGCGCCCGCGCGGGCGGCGTCGGCGGTGCCGGGTAGCGTGCAAGGCATGAAGATCCTGCACAGCTCCGACTGGCACATCGGGCGCACCTTCCACGGTCACTCCACGCTCGAACACCTCTCGGTGGTGCTCGCCGCGCTGGTCGCGCTGGTGCGCGAGCACGACGTCGACGTCGTCGCCGTCGCGGGCGACATCTTCGACTCCGCCCAGCCGTCCGCCGACTGCTTCGCTGTGCTCTCCAGTGCCCTGCACGATCTCCACGAGGCCGGCGCCGCCGTCGTGATCACCAGTGGAAACCACGATTCCGCCACCCGCCTCGGCTTCCACTCCGAGTGGCTGGGGCTCTCCGGCATCCACATCCTCACCGCGCCCGACGCCTACGCCACGCCCATCATCATCGACGACGAGTACGGCCCGGTGAGCTTCTACGGCATCCCCTACCTCGAGCCGTCGCTGTTCCGCCACCGCCACCCCGAGGCCGAGCTGCGCACGCACGAGCAGGTGCTCGGCTTCGCCATGGACGAGATCAGAGCGGATGCCGCGGCTCGCGACACACGCAGCGTCGTGCTGTCGCACTGCTTCGCCGCGGGGATCGGTGCCACCACGAACATCGCGAGCGACGAGGCCAGCGACGTCGAGCGCGACATCACATCCGGCGGACTCAACGTCGTGCCGGTCGGGGTCTTCGACGGCCCCGACTATGTTGCACTCGGCCATATCCACGGCCGCGCGGCTATCAGCGAGCGCGCGCGCTACTCCGGCGCACCGCTGCACTACTCCTTCGGCGAGGCGCCCAAGCCGCGCGGGGTGTGGCTCGTGGAGCTCGACGCCGGCGGACTCGACACCGTGGAGTGGCTCGACCTCCCGGTGCCGAGGCGGCTGAGCGTGCTCACCGGCGCATTGGAGGAACTCCTCGTCGACCCTGAGTACTCCGAGTTCGAGGGGGACTGGGTGTCGGCGATCCTGACCGACCGGGTGCGCCCGCTCGACGCGATGCGCCTGCTCCAGCAGCGCTTCCCGCACTGCGCCACCCTCGAACACCGCCCCCTGGAGCGGGCCGAGGCCGACACGGCGAGCTACCGGCAGCGTATCGAGGCCAAGAGCGACGACGAGATCGTGGCGGGCTTCCTCGATCTGGTGCGCAACGGCGTCGGCCCAACGGCGTACGAGGCGGCCCTGATCGCCGAGGTCCTCGCGGCGCAGGCTGCCAAGGAGGTGGGCGCGTGAAGATCCTCAGGCTCACCCTCGCGGGCTTCGGACCGTTCAAAGACGAGCAGGTCGTCGACTTCGAGGCCTTCGACGACGCAGGTCTCTTCCTGATCACGGGGAGGACCGGCGCGGGCAAGTCGAGCATCCTCGACGCGATCTGCTACGCGCTCTACGACAGCGTGCCCCGCTACGAGTCCTCGCAGCACAAGCTGCGCAGCGACTACTGCGAGCCGACCGACCCCACCTTCGTCGAGCTCGAGTTCAGCGTCGGCGTCGAGCGCTACCGGGTGCGTCGCACACCGTCGTACGACAAGCCGAAGCTGCGCGGGGAGGGCTTCACCACGGCCGCGGCGACCGCCCAGCTCGCCCGGCGGGTCGGTGGCGAATGGGAGGGGATGTCCGCCCGGGCCGGGGATGTCGGACGCGACCTCGTCGAGATCGTCGGGCTGTCGAAGAACCAGTTCCTCCAGGTGATCCTGCTCGCCCAGAACCGCTTCCAGCAGTTCCTCCGCGCGAACAACGACGAGCGGCAGTCCGTTCTCCGCACCCTGTTCTCCTCCCAGCGGTTCGAACAGATCGAGAAGGCGCTCGACGAGCGGCGCAAGGCCCTCGAGGGCGAGCTCGTCGGGTCGGATCGTGCTCTCGCCGAGCACGCCGCGCGCGCAATGCGGCTGCTCGCGCCCGGCACCGGTACCGCGCCTGCCGACAGCACGCCGTCGGGCGGCGGCGCCGGACATGCCTCTGCCGCCTGGTTCGACGCGTCGCTCGCCGGCCTCGTCGCCCTGCGCACCGAGGCGGAGACGGCTGCCGCCGCCGCCGACCTCGCCTTCGCGGCCGCCGACATGGAGCACCGGGCGATACTCGACACCGTCACCCTGCAGAAGCGCCGCACCACGGCCGCAGAAACGATCGCCGCCCTCGACGAGCACGATCCCGCTATCGCCACAGCGCGCGTGGAGCTCGACGCGGCCCGACGCGCTGCCCCGGTGTGGCCCCTGATCGCGGCGGAAGGGTCCGCGTCCTCGGCGCTCGAGGAGGCGCACGCGGCCGAGACCGCGGCACGCGCCGCATGGGCGCACTACGACGACGGCGGCGCTCAGACGGAGCCCGCCCTGGCTGTGCGCATCGACGCTCTCTCCTCCGCCCTCGGGGCCCTCGCGGAGGTGCTCGACGACGAACGGCGGCTTCCCGGCATCGAGAGTCGGATCGTGGCGCTGTCCGCCGACATCACCGCGATCGAGGAGAAGCTGTCCGTCTCCGTCGCGCGCGGCGACGCTCTCCCCGCGCAGATCGACGCTCTCGGGGAGCGGGTGACGGATGCCTCGGTGCGCGCCGCGCGCGCGCCCGAGGCCACCGAGACGGTCGCCCGGTTGACATCGGCCCGGCAGGCGGCCGGGGCCGTCGTGCATGCCGAGACCGCACTCGAGATCGCAGCCACCACGGAGAAGGCGGCGAGTTCGGCGAACATCGCCGCCGCACTCTCGCTCGACGCCCTGCTCGAACGCCGCCTCACCGGCCACGCCGCGGAGCTGGCCGCCGTGCTCGTCGACGGCCAGCCCTGTGCCGTCTGCGGCTCGGTCAGCCACCCGTCGCCGGCGCAGGGCGAGGGACAGCCCGTCACGGCGGCCGATATCGCCGCGGCCCGCGCCGTGCTGGCGCAATGCTCAGCCGCGATGGACGCCGCCCACGACCGGGTGCTGACCGCGACGCGACACCTCGCCGATGCACGGGCCCGGGCACTCGGCCGCAGCCTGGCCGAACTCGACGACGAGCTGCAGACCGCCGGCGAGCAGCTGCGCTCCGCAGAGGCAGCGGCCGCCGAGCTGGGTGCGCTGGAATCACAGCGGGAGACCCTCCGAGCAGAGCTGACCACGGTCGGCGAGCGGGTGGCCACGCTCCGCGCCCGGCGCGAGGAGACCGCCACTGCGCTCACGGAACAGATCGGGCTGCGCGGGTCGATCGGCCGGCGGGTCGACGCCCAGCGGGGCGACTGCTCAACGGTCACCCTGCGTGCCGAACAGATCTCGGCCGAGCTCGTGGCTGTTCGCGCTTTCCACGACGCCCGCTCCGTCACCACCGGCCGGCTCGAGGCCTACGAACTCGCGCGCGACGCCCTCGACCGCCAACTCGCCGAGGAGTCGTTCGCCGACGCACACGAGGCACGGGAGTCCCGGCGGACGAGCGCGCAGATCGCAGCCCTCGAGGCCACGATCCGGCGTCACGACGAATCGCGGGCCACCGCGGCCGCCACGCTCGACGAGCCCGACGTGGCCCTGGTCTCCGACGAGCCGATCGACGTGGATCCCTCGCAACTCGCCCTCGCCGAGGCACTCGCCCGCCGCGACGACACACGGGACACAGCTCGCGCTCTCTCCGAGCGCGAGCGCGAGCTGCAGACCATCGTCACCGACGCCGCGCGCGACCGACGGTCGACCGAGACGAAGCGCACGGAATTCGAGCAGCTCCGGCAATTGGCCGGTGTCGTTCGCGGCGACGAGCCGAACACCAAGCGGATGCGACTGGAGACCTATGTGCTGGCCGCCCAGCTCGAGGAGATCGTCGCCGCCGCCAACGGCCGCCTCGGCACGATGACCGGGGGCCGCTACGCGCTCGAGCACGACGACGGCCTGCAGTACCGCAACACGAAGTCGGGACTCGGCCTCGCCATCCGCGACGAGTACACCGGGCGGTCCCGCGCCACCAATTCGCTGTCCGGCGGCGAGACGTTCCTCGCCTCGCTCGCCCTCGCGCTCGGACTCGCCGAGGTGGTCACCAACCAGGCGGGCGGCATCACCCTCGACACACTGTTCATCGACGAGGGCTTCGGCTCGCTCGACGGCGAGACTCTCGACATCGCAATGAGCACCCTCGACGGGCTGCGCAGCGGAGGCCGCACCATCGGATTGATCAGCCACGTCGAGGCGATGAAGGAGCAGATCACGGCGAAGCTCCGCATCACCGTCACCCCTCACGGTTCCAGCGAGATCGAGGAGAGCATCGGCCTCGACTAGTGCGGAGCGCGCACGCCCGGCGTCGGGGTCTGGTGCGTCGGATTCCGGATTGTGTACAGTGTCCACATCCGAATCCCGCGCGGTGCTCCGGGATCGATTCCACGAAGGGGTGGCGTCCGTGAATTTCATCGAGGCAGTCGGGCTCGTCAAGACCTATTCGCCGAAGCGCGCGGCACCGGTGCACGCCCTCGACGGACTCGACCTGAGCGTGCCGCAGGGCACGGTCACCGCTCTGCTCGGGCCGAACGGCGCGGGGAAGACGACGGCCGTGAAGGTGCTCACGACCCTGATCCGACCCGACTCCGGCAGCGCGACCATCGGCGGCGTCGACGTGCTGCGGTACCCGGAGCGCATCCGCCCCGCGATCGGTGTCTCCGGCCAGTACGCGGCGGTCGATGAGAATCTCACCGGGCTGGAGAACCTCGACATGGTCGGGAGACTCTACCACCTCGGCGCCCGGCAGTCGCGCGAGCGCGCCCGCGAACTGATCGACCTATTCGACCTGACGGAAGCGCGAAACCGCCCGGTGAAGGGATTCTCCGGCGGAATGCGCCGCCGAATCGACCTCGCCGGCGCTCTGGTCACACGCCCGCAGGTGCTCTTCCTCGACGAGCCGACGACCGGCCTCGACCCGCGGAGCCGCCTCGGCATGTGGGACGTCATCACCTCCCTGGTGGGGGAGGGGACCACCGTTCTCCTCACCACCCAGTACCTCGAGGAGGCCGACCAGCTCGCCGACGACATCTCCGTGATCGACTTCGGGAGGGTGATCGCGCGTGGCACCTCCGACGAGCTGAAGGCCTCGAGCGGCGGGCAGCGCGTCGAGATCAACCTGGTGTCCGCGTCGGACACCGCGCGCGCCCAGGAGGTCCTCCGACGCCACGGCAGCGCGGAGCCCACGGTCTCCGCCGACGGGAGGGAGCTCACCGTCAGCGCCGACGACGGCCCGGCCGCCCTGCAGCGCATGCTGTCCGATTTCGAGGCCACGGGCATCCGCCTCTACGACGCCGGCATGCGCCGTCCGACGCTCGACGAGGTGTTCCTGCGGCTCACCGGGCACGCGGCGACGACGGAGGAGGAGCCCGACGCCGACACCTCTCCGAAGACCACTCGGAAGGAGCGGGTGTGATGACCACGATCGGCCGCCCGCTGCAGGCGCCCACGGCAGGCCCGAGCCTGAGCACCTGGCTCTCCGACGGGTGGATCACGACGCGGCGCAACCTCATCAAGATCAAGAGGGTCCCCGACATCCTCGTCTTCACGACGCTGCAGCCGATCATGTTCGTGCTGCTCTTCAGCTACGTCTACGAGGGGGTGATCGACATCCCGGGGAGCAGCTACAAGGAGTTCATCATGGCGGGCATCTTCGCTCAGACGGTGGTGTTCGGGTCGACCTACTCCGGCAGCGCCATGGCGCAAGACCTCAAGGACGGGATCATCGACCGCTTCCGCACGCTGCCGATGAGCCCCTCGGCCGTGCTGGTCGGCCGCACGAACGGCGACCTCCTGATCAACACCATCTCGATGGCGGTCATGATGGCCACGGGTTTCGTCGTCGGCTGGCGGATCCGCTCGAGCCTGCTCGAGGCCCTGGCGGCCGTCGCGCTGCTGCTGTTCTTCGCCTACGCGCTCTCCTGGGTCATGGCGTTCCTGGGCATGAGCGTGCGCAGTCCCGAGGTGATCAACAACGTGTCCTTCCTCGTGCTGTTCCCCATCACCTTCCTCTCCAACGCCTTCGTGCCCAGCGACTCGCTCCCGGCGCCCCTGCAGGCCTTCGCCGAGCTGAATCCCGTGTCGGCGCTGGTGCAGGCCGCCCGCAACCTCTTCGGCAACACCCCGGCGCAGGCGCCCGTGCCCGACGTCTGGACCCTGCAGAACCCGGAGATCACGGTGCTGATCGGCATTGCGGTGGTGCTCGTGGTGTTCGTGCCGCTCTCCATCCGCAAGTTCGAGCAGGTCAGTTCGCGCTGACACTCACGGCGGCGGCCGCCGAATACACTCGGGGGATGCCCGACTACCGCGTGACAATGACGATGGGCGGTGTTCGAGCGGGCATCGCACCCGACTCGATCCTCCCGACGGCGTCTGCCGCGGCAGGCGAGTTCACCATGGTCGAGGCGAGCGACATCGCCGTGGTCGCCGGGACGGCGCGCATCACGATCCGTTTCGAGGCGGACGACGCGGAACTCGCGTCCCAGATCGCCGCGCACGTCGTCGGCGTGACGCACGGTTCCGTGGACGTGGTCGACTTCCGCGTCACCGAGCGCGTCGGAGGACGCTGGCGGACCATCCGCTGAACACCCGGCGGCTGTCCACAGGCCGCGTTCTGCACAGATGAAGCGGATGCCGCGTCCGCGGGACGCAGTGGGGGTCACCCTTGTCGCATGAAACCGATCGACTACGACCAGACGGTCTACCTCCCGCTCAGCACAGACGCGCTCATCGAGCAGCGGGTCGCCCTCCTGGTGGGGCGAGCGCAGCGTCGCCAGCTGTGGCTGATGTTCCTCGACGCCGCCCACGTGCAGCTGCCGCTGCTGATCCCGGTCGGCGAAATCCCGGTGGCTCCCTCGGCAGAGGATCTCCCGCGCTGGGCGGTGCTGATCGAGAACGCCGCGGAGGCGGCGCAGGCGGCCAGCGTGGTCGTGGTGCTCGAGCGCTACGCCCCGGAGCACCTCACGGACGCCGACCGCTCCTGGGCGCGCCAGATCCGCGACGGCTGCGGCATGGCGGAGGTGCCGCTGCGGGCGATCGTGCTGAGCCACCGCCGGGGCGCGCGGCTGCTCGCTCCCGACGACTATGCGTGAGAGCGGGCGTGGCCCGCCAGGCGGCGCAGCGTGCGCCGCGCCGCGCGGCGGGCCGCATCCGCTAGCGCAGAGGCTCGTCCCCGACGGGGATCTCGGTGTCGAAGAAGGAGCGGTGGTCGCCGAGAGGGCTGTCCGACAGCTCCTCCGACTCGGTGATCGAGTCGGTCTCCTCGCGTTCGGCATCCTCCTCGACCTGCGGGTCCAGTTCGTCGGCGTGTTCGTTCCTGTGTGTCATCGTGTCTCCTGGTGTGCAGCGGGTACGGGGGTCAGACGGCCGCGGAGAGTTCCGCGAAGTCCTCGTCGCTGAGCGTGAGCTCGGCGCCGCGCAGGTTGTCCTCGAGGTGGTCGACCGACGAGGTGCCCGGGATGGGGATCATCGCGGGCGAGCGGCGCAGCAGCCACGCGAGCGCGAGCTGCGAGGGGGTCGCGTCGAGCTTCTCGGCGATCGCCGTCAACGGTCCTCCGTCGCCCACCAGCTTGCCGGTGGCGAGCGGGAACCAGGGGATGAAGGCGATGCCGCGCTCCGTCGCGTAGTCGAGCAGCGGCTCGGCATCGCGACGGGCGAGGTTGAAGAGGTTCTGCACCGACACGATGGTCGCGACCTTCGACGCGGCCTCGACCTGGTCGACGCTCACCTCGCTGAGCCCGATGTGGCGGATCTTGCCCTCCTCCTGCATCAGCTTCAGCTCGCCGACCTGGTCCTCCAGCGGAACCTTCGGGTCGATGCGGTGGAGCTGCTGCAGATCGATGCGCTCCACGCCGAAGATGCGCAGGCTCATCTCGGTCTGCTGGCGCAGGTACTCCGGGCGACCGACGGGCGTCCACTGGGCGGGACCCTGGCGGGTGAAGCCGGCCTTGGTCGCGACCACCAGGTCGTCGGCGTACGGGGCCAGGGCGCGGGCGATCAGGGGCTCCGCCACGTAGGGGCCGTAGGAGTCTGCGGTATCGATAAAGGTGACGCCGAGTTCGACCGCACGGCGCAGCACGCGCACGGCCTCCTCGGGATCGCGGGGAGGACCCCAGACGCCCGGACCGGTGAGCTGCATCGTGCCGTAGCCCAGGCGGTGCACCGGGAGGTCGCCGCCGATGGAGAAGGTGCCCGACGCCGCGGCCGGAAGTGTGGTGGTCATGCGCGCGACTCCTCGCTGTGGGTCTCGGTCGTGGTCTCGTTGTGCTCGGTCTCGGTGTGCGTGGTCTCCGTGCGCTCCGTCGAGTCGGCGACCGGCAGGGACGCCTCGATCAGGTCGACGATCTCCTCCGAGTCCGGTTCGGTGGTCGGGCGGAAACGGTGAACCTCACCGGCCGGGGTGATCACGAACTTCTCGAAGTTCCAGCTGACCTTGCCGGCGTGGCCCTTCGCGTCGGGCGTCTTGACCAGTTCGGTGTAGAGCGGGTGCTGCTGCTTGCCGTTGACCCGGATCTTCTCGAACATCGGGAAGGTGACGCCCCAGGTGGTGGAGCAGTACTCCTTGATCTTCTCCTCGCTGCCGAGCTCCTGCAGGAACTGGTTGCTCGGGAAGCCGAGGACCGTGAAGCCGCGGTCGCCGTAGGTCTTCTGCAGCGCCTCGAGCTTCTCGTACTGGGGAGCGAGGCCGCAGCGGGAGGCGACATTGACGATCATGAGGACCTTGTTGTCGAACTCGGCGAGTGATGTCTGTTCACCATCGATTGTGGTGATGGGGATGTCGGAGAGGGTCATGCGCTCGACGATACGCCCCGTCGGCACACGCCCACCAACCGTCCCGGCACAATCCAGCTGTCACTCAGGTTCTCGCGACGAACGTCGCAGCAGCCCGGTCAGTTGTCGCCGTCGACCCGCACGACGCTGAAGTCCGCAGAGAGCTCGACGTCGTAGTCGGTGCCGTCGGCGATCGTCACCTCGACCTCCCAGGCGTGGTCGCCGTCGTCGCTGCGGTCGAGGTCGGTGACGGTTCCGGAGCCGACCTCCGCGAGGGCCGCCGCCTCGGCGCTGGCACGCTCCTCGGCACCGATCGGGGTGTTGTCGTCGACCGGCGCGGTCGCGGGGGCCGAGTCGGGTGCCGAGGTCGGGGAGGCCGACGGGGACGCGCCGGTCCCGGTGCCGGGTACCACCCCGTCGATCCGCACGACCTCGAAGGACTCGTCGAGCTCCACGTCGACGTCGTCGCCGTTGTCGAGACGCACCTCGACGGTGTAGTCGTGGTCGAGGTCGTCGCTGCGCTCGGCCTCGGAGACGGTGCCCTCGCCGACGGCGTCGAGCGCTGCTTCGCTCGCGCTCTCGAGCTCCTGGCCGCTGAGACGGTCGTTGTCGGTATCGAAGCCGTCGGTCGCGGCGTAGGCGATGCCCGTTCCGCCGAGAACGATGACGGCAGCTGCGGCTCCTGCGATGATCCAGGTCTTCTTCTTCATGGTGGTGCTCCTCGTAGTGGTTCGGGTTGTGCTCGGGGTCACCGTGTCGGTGTTCCCCCAGTGTGCGGACAGGGCGCTGAAGCGAGACTGAAGCCGCCTGAAGAACGCTTCAGGAAGCGGATGCGACGGGCAGCGAGACCTCGAACCGCGCGCCGCCGAGACGGCTCGCCAGCGCGACGACGCCGCCGCCGTGGGCCGCGGCGATCTCGCGCACGATCGAGAGCCCGAGTCCGCTGCCGCCGGACTCCCGTGCCCGGGCGTCGTCCAGCCGCACGAAGCGGTCGAAGACGCGCTCGCGCTGCTCGGGAGCGATGCCCTCTCCATCGTCGTCGACGGCGAGGATGACGGAGTCCGTGGTCTCCAGGAGCTCGATGCGCACGGCGCCCGCGGCGTGCCGGCAGGCGTTGTCGACCAGGTTGCGCACCAGCTGGGCGAGCAGACCCGCGTCGCCGACCACCCGCGCCGGCCCCACCGCGGAGGCGTCGATGCGCAGCCCGGAGGCCGACTTCAGCCGGCGCACTTCCGACAGCACCAGGTCGTCGACGTCCACCGGGCGACGCGGCACCGCGAGGCTGTGCTCGTCGGCCTTGGCGAGGGTGAGCATGCCGTCGACCAGGCGCTCCAGCCGGGCGCCCTCGTCGAGGATCGCCTCGGAGAGCTCGCCGCCGGTGACCCGGTCGGGATGGCTGCGCGCGACCTCGGCGAACTGGCGCAGCGAGGCCAGCGGCGACCGCAGCTCGTGGGAGGCGTCGGAGATGAACCGGCGCTGGGCGCGCTGCGACGCGTCCAGACGGTCGAGCATGGAGTTGAGGGTCGTGGCCAGGCGGCCGACCTCGTCGTCCGGGCCCGAGGAGACGAGACGGGTGTCCAGTCGACTGGCGGTCACCTCGTCGACCTCGCGGCGCATCCGCTCGACCGGACGCAGCGCCCGTCCGACCACGATCCAGGTGGTGGCGGCGACGAGCAGGATCACGAGCGGCAGTGCGACGGCGAGCAGCGTGTAGACGGTGCCGAGCGTCTCCTCGACGTCGTCGGTACTCACCCCGACGACCACGATCCTGTCGTCGTCGGTGTCCTCGCCCGACAGCAGGTAGGCGCCGTCCTCCCCGGGGACGCTGATGCTGCGCCTCTCCTCGTAGTCGTCCTCGGGGACCGCGGCCAGGCCGTCGGCGCTCTCGCTCGAGGCGATCAGCGCGCCGTTCTCGCCGAGCAGCTGGACGAAGCGGTCGTCGTCATCGCTCTCGGTCACCGCACCGGGTCCCGAGGCATCGACCCGGGCGGCGAGATCGCCGGCATAGGAGTCGGCGGACGACCGCACACCCTCGAGCAGCGCGGCCCGCAGGCTCGCCCCGAAGAGCAGTGCGCCGGCGACGAGGGCCACGGCGACCACGGCGGTGGCGATGAGCGTGATGCGCACCCGGATGGTGACGCCGCGACGGCGCTCAGCCACCGTTGGTCGCCAGTCGGTAGCCGGCGCCGCGCAGGGTCTCGATCGCCGCGCGGTCGAAGGGCCGGTCGAGCTTGTTGCGCAGGTGCCGCACGTACACCTCGACGATGTTGGAGTCGCCCTCGAAGTCGGAGTCCCAGACGCCGTCGAGCACTTCGCGCTTGGAGACGACCTCGCCCTTGCGCCGGATCAGGAACTCGAGCACCGCGAACTCGCGCGCCGTGACCTCGATCGGCACCTCGCCGCGCCAGACCTCTCGCGACGCGGGGTCGAGACGCACGTCGCCGGCCTCGAGCACCGAGGGCCGGTCGCCTCCGCGCCGACGGAGGAGGGCGCGCACCCGGGCGAGCAGAACGGCGTAGGAGAAGGGCTTGGTCAGGTAGTCGTCTGCGCCGGTGTCCAGCGCCTCCACCTGGTCCCACTCGCCGTCCTTGGCGGTGAGCATCAGTATCGGCGTCCAGTTCTTCTCGGCGCGCAGGGTCTCGCAGACGCGGTAGCCGCTCATCCCGGGGAGCATGATGTCGAGCACGATCACCGAGTACTCGTTCTCGCGGGCACGCCAGAGGCCGTCGGTGCCCGTCGCCGCGACGTCCACGGCGAATCCCTCCGCCTCGAAGCCGCGCCGCAGCCCCTCGGCCAGACGGGTCTCGTCCTCCACCACCAGTACGCGCATCAGTCCTGCCTCCGTTCGCCATTCTGGCAAAGACACGCTGAAGCGGCGCTGAAACGCCTCGGGGGCTCCATGCTCAGGCGCGCAGCGCGAGCACGAAGGGCAGCACGGCGGAGGCCCCCGCCCGGCGCAGCTCGCGGCCGGCGGCCGTGATCGTCCAGCGGCTGTCGACGAGGTCGTCCACGAGCAGCACGGGGGATCCGACCGGGACGTCGAGGCCCGCGGTGCCGAAACGCTCCCACACGCTCGAGAGCCGGTAGGCGCTGTTGCCGCCCGCCTCGCCGGTCGGCCCGCCGTTCTCCCACGACAGGGCGCCCAAATACGGAAGGCGTCCGGCCGAGCTGAGTCCGCGCGCCACGGATTCGACGAGAAGCGGATGCCGCCGCGACGGAACACTCGCGACGGCGACGGGTCGTTCGTCCCAGCCCCAGTCGGCCAGCACCCGCACGCAGGCGGCGACCATCGCGGCCGACGCGGGCGCATCCGCCGCACCGGGGGCGAAGGTGTCGCGCAGTGTCCCGCCCCACCCGAGGTCGGTGAGCCGGGCCAGTGCGCGTCCCGGTGCGACGCGGTCGCCGAGCGGGATGTTGCCCTTCGCGGCCACGCCGAGGCGGTCCATGCCGTTCGGCCACTGCGCCCGCGGCTCCACCACGACGCCCACGCGGTCGAGCGACTTCGCGGCCGTCGCAGCGGCATCCGTCGCCACGTCTGCCGGGTACCAGGCGCCGGCGCAGTTGTCGCAGCGGCCGCAGGGCACGGCGGTGTCGTCGTCGAGCGCCCGCTGCAGGAACTCCATGCGGCAGCCCTCGGGGCCGGAGGGGAGCAGCTCGTAGTCGAGCATCGACTGCTGCTCGGCCTCCCGCGCCGCGGCGATGCGGGCGTAGCGGTCGGCGTCGTAGACCCACGGCTCGCCGGTGGAGACCCAGCCGCCCTGCACCTTGCGCACGGCGCCGTCGACGTCGAGCACCTTCAGCAGCAGTTCCAGCGGGGTGCGCTTGAGGTCGACACGGGCCTCGAGAGCCGGCGTGGAGAGCGGCGTGGCGCCGAGCTCGGCGATCACGGCGAGGGCCTTCTGCTCGCGCGGCATCGAGGCGGTGGCGAAGTAGTTCCAGATGGCCTCGTCCTCGCTGCCGGGCAGCAGCAGCACGTCCGCGTTGTCGGTCGCGCGGCCGGCACGACCCACCTGCTGGTAGTAGGCGACGGGGGAGGATGGGGCGCCGAGGTGCAGCACGAAGCCGAGGTCGGGCTTGTCGAAGCCCATGCCGAGCGCGCTGGTGGCGACGAGCGCCTTGAGGGAGTTGGCCTTGAGACGCCCCTCGAGCTGCTCGCGCTCGGCCGTGTCGGTGCGTCCGGTGTAGGCGTGCACCTCGTGGCCCGCGTCGCGAAGCAGCCGGGCGGTGTCCTCCGCCGCCGAGACGGTGAGCGCGTAGATGATGCCGCTGCCCGGCAGCTCGTCGAGGTGGCTGAGGAGCCAGGCGAGGCGCGCCTGCGCGGTCGGCAGGCGGAGCACCCCGAGGCGCAGCGACGCGCGGGCGAGCGGACCGCGGATGGTGAGCACCTCTTGCCCCGGCGCGGAGTCGGCGTGGTGCGCCAGCTGCTCGGCAACGTCGGCGACCACGCGGCTGTTCGCCGTCGCCGTTGTGGCGAGAACCGGGATGCCCGTCGGCAGCTCGGCGATCAGGTCGCGGAGGCGCCGGTAGTCCGGGCGGAAGTCGTGGCCCCAGTCGGAGATGCAGTGCGCCTCGTCGACCACGAGCAGTCCGGCCCGCGCAACCAGGTCGGGAAGCTGCTCGTCGCGGAACGACGGGTTGTTGAGCCGCTCGGGGCTGACCAGCAGAACGTCCACCTCGTCGTCGCGCAGCATCCGCTGCACCTCGGTCCACTCGTGGGCGTTCGACGAGTTGATCGACACGGCCCGCACTCCGGCGCGAGCGGCGGCGGCGACCTGGTCGCGCATCAGCGCGAGCAGCGGGGAGACCAGGATCGTGGGGCCGGCGCCGCGCTGGCGCAGCAGCAGCGTCGCGACGAAGTACACGGCCGACTTGCCCCAGCCGGTGCGCTGCACCACGAGCGCGCGCCGGCGGTCGTCGACGAGCGCGGAGACGGCCTCGAACTGGCCGTCGTGGAAGTCGGCGGCGTCCGTTCCGACGAGGGTGCGGAGAACGGTGAGAGCGGATTCGCGGGTCGACGTCATCCGTACAGCCTGACAGGTGCGACCGACGTGGCGGCGCAGCACGGCGGATACGTGGAGATCCATTGGGTATCGTCGTTGTGCACGATACGTCACGGAGAGAGAAGCGCACGGATGCCCGACAGCCCCATCTCGGCGACGCCCTACGAGGTGCTCGGCGTGAGCGTCACCGCCACGCAGGAGGAACTCCGTCGCGCGTACCGCCGTCTGGCGCGGGAGACGCACCCCGACACCGGCGGCAGCTCCGCGCGCTTCGTCGCTGTGCAGCTCGCCTGGGAGCGCATCGGCACCGCCGAGGACCGCGCCGCCTACGACCGCGGTCGCCCGGCCCACAGCGACCGCGACGAGCCGCACACCTGGTCGGCGCCGAGCGGTCGTGCGCCCAAGCAGGACACCCGGCCCTCCGCGCGCGCCTACGGCCACCCCGGCGGCTGGCGGCGCGAGCGCTACCTCGGCCTGATGCGCGAGTGGGTCGGCGTGGGTGTGCCGGTCCCCGACCCCTACGACCCGGCGCTCGTGCGCAGCGCACCGCGTGAGATCCGTCACCTGCTGGCGGATGCGCTGGCCGAGGAGGCGACGGCCCGCACCATCTCCGCGCTCGGCATCGCGTACACCGTGTGGCACGACGTCTCCACGGGCTACCCGGACGAGAAGATCGACCACGTCGTGCTCGGGGCGAGCGGACTGTTCGCGATCCTCTCCGAGGACTTCGGCGGCCCCGTGCGGGTGAAGGGCGGCGAGCTCATCGGCGAGGCCCTCGGCGGCGAGCGTCCCGTCAACGAGCTCGGGCACCGGGTCAAGGCGCTGTCGCGGTCGCTGCGGCTCAAGTTCACCGGGATCGTGATCGTGGTGCCCGACGACGACCTGCTCGAGCCGGGAATCGACCTCGGCAGGGTGCGCGGCGTCTCCGCCGCGGTCGTGCGGCACTCCTATCTGCCCGCCCTTTTGCGCGAAGGGCTGCCCGGCTCCGCTCTCAGCGGGGGGAACGAGGTCTTCGACCTGCGTACGCGGCTGCAGGCGGGCATCCGCTTCGTCGAATAGTCGCGGCGTCAGCCCACGTCGAAGCCGGACGACCCCGTCGGGGGAGTAGGGCGCACGTCGACACCGCTCACCGAAGCGCTCGGCGGCCCCGACGACAGCCAGGCGAGGAAGTCCTCGACCGCTGAGGGCTCACCCTCCGCCTCGACCTCGACCGTGCCGTCGACAAGGTTGCGGGCGTACCCGGTCACCCCGAGCGACTCCGCCCGCTCCCGCGCCGCCCAGCGGAATCCGACGCCCTGCACCACCCCGCTGACGACGGCCCGTCTGCGCACCCGTGAAGTGTCCATGGCGACACGCTAGTGGCACAGCCCCGGTCTGCGCTTGACTGGACCGCATGACATCCGTGATCCCCGCGGGCTACGAACGCCTGCTCTTGGAGCCCAATTTCGGCCACCTCGGCACCGTGCGACCCGACAACTCGGTGCAGGTGAACCCGATGTGGTTCGAGTACGACGGCGAGTTCATCCGCTTCACCCACACCAGCAGGCGGGCCAAGTTCCGCAACCTGCAGCTCAACCCGTCGATGAGCCTGTCGGTCGTCGACCCGCAGGACCCCGAGACCTACCTGGAGGTGCGCGGCCGGCTCGTCGAGGCGGTACCCGACCCGACGGGCGCGTTCTACGTGCGGCTGGGCCGGCGCTACGGCAACGCCGGGCAGCAGCCGCCGCCGGACAGCGCCGTGCGGGTCGTGCTGGTGATGAGCGTCGAGAAGACCACCCACATGTGACGATCCGTCCCAGCTGTGAACGCCACGCCGCTTCGCTGTACGTTCACTCGGGCGTTCCATCGTGGGACGTAGACTTTCCCCGTCAATCCTGATTCGGTACCGGCAAGACGGAGAAAATCATTAAGATCGCCAGCTACAACCTGCGAAAAAACGCCGCCAGCGCCGAGCTGACCGGCCTCGCGGAGAAATACGCGCTCGACCTCCTGTGCCTCCAGGAATGCGACACCAGCCTCCTCCCGGCCGACCTCGACGGCGGCGGGATGAAACTCGCCGACGCGACCAAGCTCAACCGTCTCGGGCTCGCGATCTACTACCGGGCCGACCGCTTCACCCCCCTCGAGACGAAGACCTTCGAGCTGAAGAAGTCGCTCCACGACCTGATCGCGTCGCCCACGCACGAGCGCCTGATCGGCACCCGCTTCTTCGACGCGGAGACCGGCCACGAGTTCGTCGCCGCGTCGTTCCACGCCTCCCCGCTCACCGCGCTCAACTCGCTGCGACGCAACCAGATCAAGGCCGCGCACGAGGCACTCACCGCCATGGGCGACCTGCCGCACCTCATGGTCGGCGACTACAACTACCCGCTCTTCCAGAAGGGTCTGGGCAAACGCATCGGCAAGACCGGCTACGACCTCTCGCTGAGCGACCGCCGCACCTACACCCGGTACAAGATCTTCACCGGGCACTTCGACTTCGTCACGAGCGTCGGCATGGTGATCGACAACGTCGAGACGCTGCCGATCGGCAAGTCCGACCACCTGCCGATCCTCGTCACCGCGAGCTCGACCGCCAAGGAAGCCGCGGCGTAGTCTCCGGCACTCGCTCGCCGGAGGCGTCCCGCTCGGTGTCGCGCCTTCATCCGCTCTGCAGTCAGCCTCTCCCGGATCGGTCGATGTCCGCCGCCATCGCCGCGTACACCGGCGACAGCTCGTGCCAGCGCTGCTCCCACGGGTTCGGAGTGCGACCGGCGACATGCGCCGCGAGGTCCTCGACGTGCGCCTGCCAGCCGGCACCGTGCGCGGAGATCCGGGCGAGCGGGAGCCCGCGCTCCTCGATGACGAGGTCCGTTCCGCCATCGACCTCGGCGAGCCAGGCCTCGAAGACGGTCTCCTCGACCTCGCCCGGTCGCATCGTCACGAGCAGGCGGCGGGGCGCGTCGCACTCGTCGACGCGCGCGGTGCCCTCCCAGTGGCTGGTGAGCCGGGCGGTGAAGGTGCCTCCCAGCGAGAGGTCGCCGTCGAGCTCGCCGATCCAGCGGGCCGCGCGGTCGCGGTCGGTGATCGCCGACCAGAGGTCGTCGATCGTGGTGTCGAAGAGATCGTGCATCCGCACGATCCCCGTGTCCGCCGCCGGGTCGTCGACCGGGCGCAGTGTCCCGATGATTCGAGGCGTCGTTGCCGTCGTATCCGACATCGTCTAGCTCCTTCTCTGTCTCTTTCCTCGTGCTACTTCGGTGTGCAGGGCGTCGAGCCGTTGCGTCCAGATGGCGCGATAGGCGCCGAGCCAGTCGTCGATCTCCGCGAGGGGCTCCGGATGCAGGGAGTAGACACGGCGCTGCGCGTCGTGCCGCACCTCCACGAGACCCGCCTCGCGGAGTACGCGCAGGTGCCGTGAAACGCCCGGGCGCGCAATCGTGAGCAGATCGGCCAGTTCGCCTGCCGTCGCGGGACCGTGCCTGAGCTGTTCGAGCATGGTTCGTCGACTGGGGTCCGAGATCGCCTGCAGTACCGCATCCATACGGTTAATGTAACTCTTCGGGTACATAACTGGCAAGGTACATTTTGTGTCCGTCGCCGGGGTCTCCACTGGGTACGGTTGTTGTGACGGGGGAGGAACTCGAGTGAGTGAGATAGCCGGCGAACTGGCGCGCGTGCGCGAGGCCTTCGATCGACCGACGGTGCGCCTGCTCGACCGCAAGTGGGCGCCGTTCGTGCTCTCCGTCTTCAGGTCGTCGTTCAGTCGCGACCGCAGGAGCGTGCACTCCGAGCTGCTGCACACCCAGGTCGACGCCTACCTGGCCGATCTGCGGTCACTGGGCGAGGACGCCCCGAAGGGCAACGGCCGCTCACTCTGCATCCAGTGGATGAACGACCAGTGGCTGTACCGGGAGACCGCGGACGACGACCAGGAGCAGTACTCCCTCACCTCCCACGCGCTCGAGGCACTCTCGCTCATCGAGACGCTGTCGCGCGACCGGGCGCTGATCAGCGAGTCGCGGCTGGCCATGATCGTCGACACCGTCGGACAGCGCGCCACGCAGGCGAACCCCGACCGGGAGACCCGGATCCGCCGGCTCGACCTGCAGATCGCCGAGCTCACCGCCGAGCGGGAACGGCTCGACGACGGCGGCGAGCTCGAGATCGAGACCGACGAGCAGATGCTCGAGGGCTACGCCAACCTCATCGACCTGATCGGCCAGCTGCCGAGCGACTTCAAGCGGGTCGAGGAGTCGGTCGCCGCCATGCACCGGCAGATCGTCAACGACTTCCGCACCGAGGAGCGCCCGATCAGCGAGGTGCTCGACGACTACCTCGCGAAGACCGACACCCTGATGACCTCCACCGCGGCAGGCCGCGCCTTCGAGGGCGCCTTCGTGCTGCTGCGCGACGACGACCTGCTGCTGCAGCTCAAGAACGACCTGGAGACGATCCTCCGCCACCCCTTCGCCGCCGCCCTCACGGCGAGCGAGCGCCGCAGCTTTCTCGCCACGGTCGGCCTCATCCGCAAGGGCATCGACGACGTACTGGTGCAGCGCACCGGGCTCACGACCACCCTGCGCGAGCACATCGTGAACCACGACGTGGTCAAGGACCGCGAGCTCGAGCGGCTGCTGCGCGACATCAACGGCGAGCTGGCCACATGGATGGTGACGGCGGGCCCGCGCTCCACCGTCACCGCCCAGCTCATGCCCGGCACACTCGACGTCGAGCACCTGCGCGAGCGCTTCTACGACCCGGACTCCCACGTGGCGCCGCCGCCGCTCGACGACGTCTCTGAGGACGCCCCCGAGCCGCCGACCCTCGACGAGGTTCGGAGGCAGGGCGGCCCGCTGCTCTACGAGATGCGCGACACCCTCGTCGCCCGGCTCTCCGGCGACGGGGCCGGCTCGGTCGGCGAGGTGTTCAACGGGCTCGACGTCGCCATGCGGCGCCCCGTCGAGATCCTCGGCCTGCTGCAGATCGCCGCCCAGCTCGACGCGATCCAGCGCGGCGAGCAGATAGAGCAGTTCGAGACCGTGCGGGCCGACGGCACACGCCGCTCCTACGCCGTGCCGCGGATCACCGTCGGCGGCGAGGCTAGGTCCGCGTCATCCGCTCTGAATCACACACCCACAACCGTCGACGGAGTAGAAATTGACTGACGAACCAGACGACGGCATCGACGAACCGTCTACGAGCTTCGCGCTCTTCGAGGGCGACGACGGCGGGCTCACCGTGCAGCAGCGCAAGACGCTGGTGATGCTGCTCAAGCACCGCTACCTCTCCGCCGCCGCGCATCCCGCCGAGTGGCGCACCCTGCAGGAGTCGACGCGGCTGATCAAGTCGCGGCTCAACGACATGTTCCTCGACCTCCATGTCGACCTGCACTACGAGGTGGCGTTCAAGCGCCAGGCGGTGCCGGAGGGCGGCGACCGCTTCCCGACCCTGCTGCACGACGTGGCGTACACCCGGGAGGAGACGATCCTGCTCATCCTGCTGCGGCAGCGCCTGCGCAGCGAGCGTGCGAACGGCCAGGACATCGTCAACGTCGACCGCGACTACCTCGTGGAGAACGTCGGGCACTTCCGGCCGCAGCACGCCACCGACAGGGCGGGCGACGCGCGTCGAGCGGATGGCGCGGTCGAGTCGCTGGTCAAGGCCCGGGTGCTGCTCAAGACGACAGACCCCGACCGCTTCCGCATCGCCCCCGTGATCGAGGTGCTGCTCCCCGTGCACCGCCTGGCCGAGCTGCTCGCCTGGCTGCGGGAGCAGAACAGCACCGACGCCCCCGCCGACACCGATCTGCAGACCCTGGAGAGCATCTCATGAGCGACTCGCCGCTCTTCCACATCGACGGCAGCACCGAGGGCACAACGCAGTGGCGCGCCCAGTCGTTCCAGATGGTCAACTGGGGCGGCTTCCACGGCCACCACCGCTTCGCCTTCGCCCGCGACGCCACACTCGTCTCCGGCGCCTCGGGCACCGGCAAGAGCAGCATGCTCGACGCGTACCTCGCCCTGATGATGCCCTCGGACACACCGTTCAACGGGGCGTCGAACGACGCCGGGTCCGGGCGCGCGCGCAGCAGCGACCAGCGCAACCTCCTCACCTACCTCAAGGGCAAGACCGACTCCAGCCGGGAGGCCGGCACGGGGGAGATGCACGACACCGTCCTGCGCGGCGCCGACTCCTCCACCTGGGGCGCGGTGGGCATGACCTTCGTCGACGACAACGCGCGCCGCTTCACCGTGCTGCGCGCCTACTTCGTGCCGCGCGGGGGCAACAAGCCCGCTGACATCACCATGAAGATGGCGACGATCGACGGCGAGCTCGACCTGCGCGAGCTGATCGACGGAGTCGAGTCCAAGTTCGACAAGCGGGTGCTGCGTGGCCGCTTCCCGGGACTCGACGTGTTCGACACCTACGCCGCATTCGCCCAGACGCTCCACACCCGTCTGGGTATCGGCGCGAACGGCGAGGGCGGGAAGGCGCTGCGCCTGCTGGCGCGCATCCAGGCCGGCCAGCAGATGAAGTCGGTCGACGGCCTGTTCAAGTCGATGGTGCTCGAGGAGCCCACCACCTTCGCCGCCGCCGACAAGGCGGTCACCCACTTCGAGGACCTGGAGCGGTCCTACGGCGCCATGGTCACCGAGGCGCAGAAGGCGAAGGTGCTCGAACGGCTGCCCGACCTCCACCGCGACTACGAGGCCGCCATGGCGAAGACCAGCCTGGTCGACGCGCTGGGGGTGCGCCGGCCCGGCGACACTCCGCTGACGTTCTGGCAGCTCGGCACCGAGCGGCGTCTTCTCGCCGCGGCCGCCGACGACAACCGCGACAGGCGCGAGCGGAACGCGCGCGAGGCCGCCCGGTCGAAGAAAGCCGAGTCCGATGCGCGGGCACGCGTCGCCGAGATCCAGCTGCAGGAGCGCGAGCAGGGAGGCGACGTGCTCGTCGCCCTGGAGAAGCAGCACGGCGACCTCGTCTCCACGCGGGACGCGGTGCTCGCCGAACGAGCACGCTTCGACGAGCGCACCGCCGTGCTCGAGGCGCCGATCGACTCCGAGGGGGAGTTCTCCGCGGCGCGGCAGGCCGCAGAGCGCGCCCTCGCGTCCCACGACTCCGCCGAGAGCGGACTCGAGCTCGAACGCGACCGCCTGAAGAAGGAGATCTACCCGGTCGAGTCGGCGATCCACGACCTGGCCGCCGAGCAGCGGTTCCTCGCCGGGCGCGACAGCCTCGTGCCCCAGCACCTCGACAACGCCCGGGTCGCCATCGCGGCCGCGCTCGGTGTGCCGCCCGAGGAGCTGCCCTTCGTGGCCGAGCTCGTCGACGTCGCGCCCGACGCCCAGCAGTGGCGCACCGCGGTCGAGGTGACGCTCGGTCCGATCGCCCGCATCATGCTCGTCGACGAGCTGCTGCTGGACTCGATGAGCGCGGCGATCGACCCGCTTCGGCTCTCCGTGCGCGTCCAGTTCCAGGGCGTCGCCCTCGAGCCCTTCGCCGAGGTCGCCGGAGACTCCCGCTACGTCTCGGGCAAGCTCGTCTTCAAGGACTCGCCCTTCAGCGCCTGGGTGCAGAACAAGGCTGCCTCCTCCAGCATCGACGCCCTCTGCGTCACGAGTCCCGCCGAGCTGTCCGGCGCGGGTCGTCGCGTCACCCAGAGCGGGCAGAGCCGCAGCGGCAGGAGCGGCGCGCACGGCGTCAACAGCGGCCAGAAGGGGATCCTCGGATTCTCCAGCCGCGCCCGGCTCGACGATATCGAGCAGGAGCTCGTCGAGTCCAAGCAGCACGCCTCCCGGCTGGCGGACGCGGCGTCCGCGATCGCCCGCCGAGTGGGCGACCTCCGGGCGCAGCGGGACGCACACCTCTTCGTCATCGACGCCGACTGGGCCGCGATCGACGTCGCCGGCGCCGAGCGCGCCGTGCGGGCGAAGGAGGAGGAGCGCGAGAGGATCCTCGGCGACAGCGACGTCCTCCGCGCCCTGAAGCTCGAGGAGGGCAAGCTCGCGGTCGAGCTCGACTCCGCCGGCGAGCAGAAGCACGCCGCGAAGAGCGAGGCGGCGGTGCTGGCGGCCGAGCAGGCGCGGATCGTCGACCGGGAGGACGCCGTCAGCGCGGAGCTCGACCGCATCGAGCGCGAGCAGGAGGTATCGCTCAGCGACGAGCAGGCCGCCTACCTCGACGCACAGTTCGCGGCGGTGGGCGACCCGGACGACCTGGCGCTCTTCGCGGCCGGCTCCAAGCGCCTCCGCGACAGGCTGACCGAGCAGGCGGACAACGACCGCGGCAACGCGCAGGGAACCAGGGAGGCGATGGTCTCGATCTTCGAGACCTTCCAGAGCCGCTGGCCCGACCCGAACATCGGCGTCTCGCTCGACTCCTACACGGGCTACCGCGACATCCTCGACTCGGTGCTCACGCTCGGGCTGCACGAGCGGCGCCAGGAGTGGAAGCGACGGCTCTCCACCTGGAGCGGGCAGGACCTCGTGCCGCTCGCCGGAGCCTTCGCCACCTCGGTGGAGGAGATCGAGGACAGGCTGCGCCCGGTCAACGAGATCCTCTCGTCACTGCCCTTCGGCGCCGGACGGGACCGCCTGCGGATCTCCCTCCGACGACTCCACCGCGACGACTCCGTGGCGTTCCGCAAGGAGCTCAAGACGCTCTCCTCCGGCGTGACCGAGTCGTTCACCGACGACGAGATCGAGGCCCGCTTCCAGCGTCTCCAGGCCTTCATGGCCCTCATACGGCGTCCCGAGGAGGATTCCCGCGTTCCCGTCGGCCTGTCGACCCGCGACCTGCTGCTCGACGTGCGCAAACACGTGGAGATCACCGCCGTCCGCGAGACGGAGGACGGCGTCGAGGTCAGCGCCTACTCCTCCCTCGGCGGCAAGAGCGGTGGGGAGTCGCAGGAGCTCGTAGCCTTCGTGGTCGGAGCCGCACTGCGCTTCCAGCTGGGCGACGAGAGCCGCACACGACCCCGGTTCGCACCGGTCTTCCTCGACGAGGGCTTCGTGAAGTCGGACGCCGAGTTCGCCGGACGCTCCGTGGCCGCGTGGCGCGGTCTCGGGTTCCAGCTCATCATCGGATCCCCGCTCGACAAGGTGACTGCGCTCGAGCCCTACATGGACTCGATGCTGTCCGTCACGAAGAACCACGTCACCGGCTACTCCTACATCACCCCGATGGAGCCGTCGGGCGACGAAGCGGATGCCGTGGCCTGAGTCCCCGGGACGGCCCCGCCGTCCCGTCGCCCCGCCATTGCAATTCAGGCAGACGGCCCCGGCCGCGCGCGCGTGCCCGCGGACTCTCGGGGGCGCGCGCCGCGGCATCCGCTGTCCTGCCTGAGTTGCGCGAGGAGGGGGAGTCCGCAGACACGAATGGCCCCGACGAATCTTCGCGGGGCCATTCGGTCCCGACACTGTCGGGGTCCTGCTGTCTCAAGAGCAGAGAGGCAAGCGTAGCAGCCCTTGTCCGCGCAGGAGCTCAGTGCCGTCCGGGGGTGAGCAGCAGAGCCTGTCTGCCCGCGGCTACGGCGCCCGCGATACACACGAGCGCGACCAGCGACATCGCGGGGATTAACATCCCGAGCGACAGGCCGCCACCCCGGCTGTTGTCACGCCCGACGACCGCCTGCATGTCCCAGTCGACCCGGAGCCCCGAGACCACGAGACCGACGACCGCGCCGATCGCCACCACTACGAGGATCCCGGAAGCGAACCACATTCGGCGCGGGAGCGGGCTCCTCGCCGGCTCAGACACGCCAGACCGCGGCGGTGAGGAGTGCTCCCCGTTTCGAGGGGGTCATGGAGACGGTCTGAGCCGAGGGGAGGGAGAGCCGGGCCGCGGGATCGACGGTACCCGGATACGCGGAGTCGAGCTGGGCCTCGAGAGCGTCGTCGAGCTCGCGCGACCGTCGGGCGGTCCCTCCCGGCTCGAGGCTCGACGCCTGCAGGGCACTCGTCAGGTCCTTGTGCATCAGCAGATGGTCCGCTGCGTAGGAGTCTGCGCTCGCAACCGCGTCGGCGAGGGCGCTCAGTTCGGCTGAGTGCGTGTCCGGCGTCGTGGGATTGATAGCGAACGCCATCGTGGTCCTCTCGTCATCTCGATCTCTCGACCAGTGAAGATTCGGGTACAAGTCCGAAATCAACGCGGGATCCGCCTCGTCCGGGAACAAGAAAAGGCCCGCCGCACATTCCTGTACGACGGGCCTCTCATCTGCTATTTTCACTGAAACAGCCACAGTGCGCGAAGGGGGACTTGAACCCCCACGCCCGTTAGGGCACTAGCACCTCAAGCTAGCGCGTCTACCAATTCCGCCATCCGCGCGCATGGCCTGTCTTCCCAGTAACTTTCACTGCGTTGACCGCCGAGAAACGAGAATAGCATGCTCTGAGCACTGCAAATGTCACTTCGTGTCGCCGCGGCACGACACGCCGTATTCGACGGGTAGCGTTGCAGCATGACGACCGAACCAGAGCTTGAAGCAACTGCCCGAATTGCCCAGCAACTGATTAGGTTCGACACCTCGAACTACGGCGAGGGAGTCTCCAACGGAGAAAAAGATGCGGCCGAATATCTCGGTTCGCTTCTCGAGGATCTCGGCCTGAAGACGCACTACGTCGAGTCCGATCCCGGCCGTACGAGCGTCGTCGCCCGAGTAGCCGGATCAGATCCCAGCCTCCCCGCCCTCGTGGTGCACGGGCACAGCGACGTCGTGCCCGCGGATCCGGCCAACTGGAGCGTCGACCCCTTCGGCGGCGTGATCAAGGACGGCATGCTCTGGGGCCGCGGCGCCGTCGACATGAAGAACATGGACGCCATGATCGTCACGGCGCTGCAGGACATCCTCGGGTCGGGCAGGCAGCCCAAGCGCGATCTGGTGATCGCCTTCTTCGCGGATGAGGAGGCCGGGGGAGTCCGCGGATCCCACCATCTCGTCACCACGCGCCCCGAATTGTTCGCGGGAGCAACGGAGGCCATCAGCGAAGTCGGCGGCTACTCCGTCACGATCAACGACCAGCGCGCCTACCTGCTCCAGACCGGGGAGAAGGCCCTCATCTGGATCAAGCTGATCGCCACCGGCACGGCCTCGCACGGCAGCCGCGTGATGCACGACAACGCGGTCACGAAGCTCGCGGAGGCCGTGGTGAAGGTCGGGCGCCGGGAGTGGCCCGTGCACCTCACCGACACGACCCAGCAGCTGATCGACGAGCTCGCCCGCCTGCTCGAGGTCGACCCCCAGCGCGTCGGCCCGGAGGAGATCGTGCTCGCGACGGGCAGCGCGGGCGGTTTCATCCAGGGCACCCTGCGCACCACCACGAATCCGACGCTCCTCAAGGCCGGCTACAAGCACAACGTGATCCCCGACTCCGCCGAGGCGCTGATCGACATCCGCACGCTCGCGGGCGAGGAGGAGGCCGTTCTGGCCGAGGTGCGCGAGCTCGTGGGGCCCGACATCGAGATCCAGATCATGCACCGCGACATCGGCCTCGAGAACCCCTTCCAGGGTCCGCTCGTGGAGGCCATGGTCGCGTCGCTCCAGGCACACGACCCGGGCATCCCCGTTCTTCCCTACCTGCTCAGCGGCGGTACCGACAACAAGGCGCTGAGCCTGCTCGGAATCACCGGGTACGGCTTCGCACCGCTCAAGCTGCCCGCCGGCCTCGATTTCCCCGGCATGTTCCACGGTGTCGACGAGCGGGTCCCGCTCGACGCATTAGTCTTTGGCAGGCGGGTCCTCGGGGACCTCCTCTCCACCTACTGACTTCTCCGACGGCAGGACACCCATGGGCTTCATCGAAGCGATCATTCTCGGCCTCGTGCAGGGCCTCACCGAGTTCCTCCCGATCTCGTCGAGCGCCCACCTGCGCATCGTCGGCGAGTTCCTGCCGTCGAAGACGGATCCCGGTGCGACCTTCACGGCGATCACCCAGCTCGGTACCGAGGCGGCGGTGATCATCTACTTCCGCAAGGACATCGCGCGGATCATCGGGCGCTGGTTCCGCTCGCTGAGCAGCGCAGGCGGATCGCGCGCCGGCGGGATCCCGAAGAACGACCCCGACGTGCGCCTCGGATGGCTGATCATCATCGGCACCGTCCCGATCGTGCTGCTCGGCTTCTTCGCCCAGGAGTACATCCGCTCGACCTTCCGCTCGCTCTGGCTGGTGGCGATCGTGCTCATCGTCTTCGGGCTCATCCTCGGGCTGGCCGACTGGCTCGGCAAGAAGACCCGACCGCTCGAGAGCCTCGGCTACGGTCACGGCATCGCGATCGGCTTCGCCCAGATGCTCGCGCTCATCCCGGGCGTCTCGCGCTCCGGTGCCACCACCACCGCGGGGCTCGCCCTCGGCTACAGCCGGCCGGCCGCAGCGCGCTTCTCCTTCCTGCTCGCCATCCCGGCGGTGTTCGGAAGCGGCCTGTACGAGCTCGTGCACAGCTTCGGCGAGCCCGAGGGCGCGTACGGCTACCCGGAGACCGCGGTCGCCACGGTCATCGCGTTCGTGGTCGGCTACGTGGTCATCGCCTACCTGATGAAGTACATCTCCACCCACTCCTTCCTGCCCTTCGTGGTGTACCGGGTCCTCCTCGGTGTGGTCCTGATCGTCCTGCTCACCACGGGAGTCCTGCAGGCGACGTAGCAGGGGGAGTAGCCTGAGGGTTCGAGAAGTTCGTTGACTCGCCCTGACCCCGCGACCGATGAGGGTGGGTGAAGCACATGCCGAGAAGAGAAGCGTTCCGTCAGGCGCGACGCGAGATGTTCTCCGCGCACGAACGCCAGAGCAGCCTCTGCTCGCCGTTCCTCTCGGTGCTGCCCGTCGCCGGGGCCGCGGTGTCCGTGCTCGCCGGCGTCTCCGGGCAGTCCACGATCTGCTCGAGCAATCCCACCGCGGCGCGGCTCGACGAGCTGCAGTTCGATCTGGGCGAGGGTCCCTGCTGGGACGCGATGGCGACCCGCCGCCCCGTGCTGCACTCCGACTTCCGGCACGATGACGCCGGTGTCTGGCCGATATTCACCCGCGCGGTGCACGAGGATCCGCGGGGCACCGATGTGCACGCCATCTACGCCTTCCCGCTCTTCGTCGGATCGCTCGACATCGGTGCGGTCGACCTCTACTCCACAACGAGCACGCCGCTGCAGAGCCACGAGGTGGCGGATGCCTCCGAGCTCGCGTCCGTCGCCGCCTGGCAGGTGCTGAGGCGTATCCTCTCGGACACGGCGACCGACGACGCGGCCGGACCGGGCACCTACAACCGACGCGAGGTGCACCAGGCCACCGGTATGGTGCTGGCCCAGCTCGACATTACGGCGGAAGAGGCGGCGCTCCTTCTGCGCGCACACGCCTTCTCCAGCGGCCGGTCGGTCGCCGAGGTGGCGAACGACGTCGTCGAGCGCCGGCTCAACTTCGCCGCCGACAGTTCGTAACGTCGGAGTCGGAGTAAACTTGAAGGATGGCGAGCGACACGAGAGAGAGACGACTGACAGCCGCCTTCGTAACTCTTGCAGACACACTGGTGGCGGACTACGACGTCGTAGATCTGCTGCAGACGCTTGTCGATACCTGTGCCGATCTGCTCGACGCCTCGGCGGCCGGGATCATGCTCGCCGACCCCAGCGGAGAACTCGCCGTCGTGGCCTCCACCAGTGAGCGCAGCAGGCTCGTCGAGATGATGCAGCTCAGCTCGGGCTTCGGTCCCTGCGTCGAGTGCTTCGCCACGGGATTGCCCGTCACGGTGAGCGACGTCGACGACCTCGGTGACCGCTGGCCCGGATTCCGGGAGGCGGCGCTCCAGCAGGGCTTCCATTCCGTGCACGGCGTGCCTCTGCGCCTCCGTGGAGTCGTGATCGGCACCCTCAACCTCTTCCGCACGCAGACCGGGGAGCTCTCCGAGGAGGACACGGCTGTCGCCCAGGGCCTCGCCGACGTCGCGACCATCGGCATCCTGCAGGAGCGTGCGCTGCGCGAGGCCGACATCGCGCGTGGACAGCTGCAGCACGCGCTCGACTCCCGCGTGCTGATCGAACAGGCGAAGGGCGTCGTCGCCCACACCCGCAACGTCGACATGGACCAGGCGTTCCGCGCGCTGCGCGACTACGCGCGCGGAAACAACCTGAACCTCCGCGACGTGGCCGATATGGTCGTCAAACGCTCCATTTCGCTCTGAGCGAGAATTGCTGCGCACCCGTTCTTTTCTCCCGGTGCACGGAGTACCGTAGTGCGATAAGGCCCCAGACCTCGGCTTACGTCCAGTGAGTTTCAGAGGAGGCCCCATGATCAATGAATCAATCGAACTCGTGCACGACGGCGAGCTGACCGTGCGCATCGCCGGCGAACCGCGCCTCTATGTGCGATCGCCTCGGCTGATCGCCTCAGCCCACCCCTTCAGCGAAGCCGAACTCGAGGAGTTCGTGGAGTCAGGGGAACACCTCGGTCTCGACTGAGGCGCCGTCGAGTCGGGCCGGGGGCACGCTCTCGCCTAAGCTGTCGAAGTGAGATCGTGGACCCGGCCCGTCATCCCGCGCCTACCGGGGCGCGCACCCGTACCGCTGCTGTTCGACACCGCCCGGGACGCACTCGCTGAGGCGACTCCCGGCGACACCGCCACCCTCTACGTCTGCGGGATCACTCCGTACGACGCCACCCACCTCGGTCACGCGAACACCTATCTCGCCTACGACACACTCGTGCGCCTGTGGCTCGACGGCGGATTCGAGGTGCGCTACGCCCAGAATGTCACCGACGTCGACGACCCGCTGCTCGAGCGCGCCGCCCTCACCGGGGTGGACTGGCGCGACCTCGCCGCCGAGCAGGTGGACCTCTTCCGCGGCGACATGGAAGACCTCAGGATCGTGCCGCCCGACCACTATGTGGCCGTGACCGACACCATTCCCGAGGTGGCGGACGCCGTCGCCGCACTGCTCGACGCCGGAATCGCGTACCGCGTGGACGACGACGTGTATTTCGACAACACCGCCGCGGCCGGTCCCGTGTGGACGCTCGGCGACGAGAGCCGCCTCGACCGCGCGACGATGCTGGTGCTGAGCGCCGAGCGCGGGGGAGACCCGGAGCGGGCGGGCAAGCGCGACGCGCTCGACCCCCTGCTCTGGCGTGCCGAGCGCGCGGGTGAGCCCTCCTGGCCGTCCCCCGTGGGGTCCGGTCGTCCGGGCTGGCACATCGAATGCTCCGTGATCGCCCGGCACTACCTCGACACACCGATCACCGTTCAGGGCGGCGGCAGCGACCTCGTCTTCCCGCACCACGAGTTCAGCGCCGGCCACGCGGCCGCCCTCAGCGGGCGCCCGCTGGCCGGCCTCTACGCCCACGCGGGCATGGTCGGCTACGACGGCGAGAAGATGAGCAAGTCGCTCGGCAACCTCGTTCTCGTGTCGCGTCTCGTGAACGAGGGAACCGACCCGCGCGCCATCCGCCTCGCCCTCCTCGACCACCACTACCGCGCCGACTGGGAGTACAGTCGCGCCCAGCTGTCGGCCGCCGAGTGCCGGCTGGCCACCTGGCAGGCCTGGGCGGCGACGGCCGTCGATTCGGCGGATGCGACCCTCGTCGAGGCGCTGCGCACCGCGCTCGCCCACGACCTCGACACCCCCCGGGCGCTCGCCCTGGTCGACGAGCGCGTGAACTCGGGCGCCGCCGCCGGCATCGGCGATGTCGACGCGATCGACGCGCTCCTCGGAGTGCGGCTCGGCTCGCTGCTCGACTGACCTCGCGGCCGCGGGACCCTACTGGCTCCCGCCGGCCTTGCCGCCGGAGTCGGGCTTGCCGTCCTCGCGGCGCAGGTACTTCTCGAACTCGTGGGCGATCGCCTCGCCGCTGGCCTCCGGGGAGTCGACGGTGTCGCGCGCCTGCTCGAGCTGCTCGATGTACGAGGTCATGTCGTCGTCGTCGGAGGCGAGGGCGTCGATGCCGGTCTCCCAGGCGGAGGCCTCGTCGACGAGATCGCCGCGCGGGATCACCACGTCGATGATCTCCTCGAGCTTGTCGATGATCGCGAGCGTCGCCTTGGGGCTCGGAGCGTTGTGCACGTAGTGCGGCACGGATGCCCAGATCGAGAGGGTGGGGATGCCCGCCTTCTCCGCGGCGTCCGAGAGCACCGAGAGGATGCCGACCGGGCCCTCGTACGACGAGCGCTCGATCGTGAGAGCCTCGCGCACCGCGGGGTTCTCGCTGCTCGTGAACACCGAGATCGGTCGCGTGTGGGGGACGTCGGCGAGCATGGCGCCGAGGAACAAGATCGCGGTGATGCCGTTGGACTCGACCGTCTCGAGAACCTCGGAGACGAAGGTCTTCCAGCCGCGCGACGGCTCGGTGCCGATGAGCAGGTACACGTTCGCGCCGTTGTCGCCCGTGACGTCGATCTCGGCGTCGACGGCGAGTCCGGGAGTCGTTCCCGCGACCTCGGCGATGTCCACCTCGGCGGGGCCGTACATGGTCACCCCCGGCCAGATGATCGAGCGGTTGCCGTCGTCGTCGAGGGCGATGGTGGGGCGGTTGAACTGGTAGTCGAAGTAGTCTTCGGGGTCGACCTGCGTGATGGGGGAGAGTTCGAGCTGCTCCTGCAGGGTGCGCACGGCCCCGCTGGCCGCCTCACCCGCGTCGTTCCAGCCTTCGAACGCCACGACGAGGAGACGACCGCTCGCAAATCCTGTGCTGTCTGTCACCTGGGGATCCTTACGTTCCTGTGGGGCGGCTGGCCGCCCGGTAACTCTAAGGATAGAACTTCGGGCGGTGACCGCAGTACTGTGCGCGGCCCGCCCGCCGGCGACAGTCGGTAGACTCGCCGGTTGTGACTACTCTCCAACCGGCCGCCGTTCTCTGGGACATGGATGGCACGATCGTCGACACCGAGCCCTACTGGATGCGCGCCGAGACCATGCTGGTCGAGTCCTACGGCGGCGTCTGGACCCATGAGGACGCCCTCGCCCTCGTCGGCCAGGGACTCTGGCACTCGGCCCGGCTCCTGCAGGCGCGCGGCGTCGAGCTCGGCGAGGACGAGATCATCCAGACACTCACCGCGAGCGTCATGGAGCAGATCCGGATCGAGATCCCGTGGCGCCCCGGCGCCATGGAGCTGCTCGCCGACCTCCGCGCAGCGGGCATCCGCACCGCACTCGTCACGATGTCGCTGCGCAGTCTGGCCGAACTGGTCGTCTCCCTGATCGACTTCCCCGCCTTCGACGCGATCGTCAGCGGCGACGACGTGGAGCACGCCAAGCCGCACCCGCAGCCGTACCTCCTCGGCGCCGAGCTGCTCGGCGTGCAGATCACCGACTGCGTGGCGCTCGAGGACTCGCTGCCCGGCCTCGCATCCGCCGTCGCCTCCGGCGCCGTCGCCATCGGGATCCCGCACATGGTGGAGATGGCCGAGAGCGACAGCCACACCCTCTGGACCACCCTCGTGGGCCGATCGGCCCACGACATCTCCGGCGTGTTCAGCGCCGGCAGGAACCACGAAGCAGGAAACAGCAATGACTAACGAGACCACCGGCCTTCGCCGCCAGAGCGGACCGTTCCGCGCGGGCGATCGCGTGCAGCTCACCGGCCCCAAGGGCCGCATGAACACCATCACGCTCGAGGTCGACGGTGAGTTCCACACCCACCGCGGCGTCCTCCTGCACAACGCGATCATCGGGTCGCCCGACGCCTCCGTGGTGATGTCGACGAACGAGATCGAGTACCTCGCGCTGCGTCCGCTGCTCACCGACTTCGTGATGTCGATGCCGCGCGGCGCCGCGATCATCTACCCGAAGGACGCGGCACAGATCCTCGCCCAGGCCGACATCTTCCCGGGCGCCACCGTGGTCGAAGCCGGCGTCGGCTCCGGGGCGCTCTCGCTCTGGCTGCTGCGCGCCATCGGCCCGCAGGGACACCTGCACTCCTTCGAACGCCGCGAGGAGTTCTCCGACGTGGCCACCGCCAACGTCACGGCCTTCCTCGGCGCCACCCCCGAGAACTGGGACATCACCCTGGGGGACCTGCAGCAGACCCTCCCGGAGGTGGCGCAGCCCGGTACGGTCGACC
>Ga0247810_10000458_pt1 | contig 44678 bp, 37 predicted proteins | sample UWRJL119311C1_FD_179918 | JGI IMG/M metagenome (GOLD analysis project Ga0247810, IMG submission 179918) | Plant litter microbial communities from Arlington Agricultural Research Station in Wisconsin, United States - UWRJ-L119-311C-1 | ecosystem: Environmental > Terrestrial > Plant litter >...
ATTCTGACATCTCGTTCCACGCGATCCGCCAGTACGTGCTCGGCGACCAGCGCCGCAACATCCACTGGAAGTCGACCGCCAAGACCGGCCAGCTCATGGTGCGCCAGTACGAGGAGACCCGGCGGTCGCGCCTGGCCATCGTCCTCAGTCTGGACGAGACGGAGTACGCGAACGAGGACGAGTTCGAACTCGCCGTGAGCGCAGCAGGCTCGCTCGGCGTCCGCGCCCTCCGAGACGGCCGCGACCTCGCCGTGGTCGCCAGCGAGGAGATCCCCGAGTTCGTGCGCAAGGTGGTCCGCTCGATCCGCTCGCTCAGCGTGCGCTCGACCCGCGGGCTCCTGGACGACCTCAGCGGTGTCGAGTCCGCCCCCAACGTCATGGAGGTCGAGCAGGTCTGCACCCTCGCCTCCCAGGTGCTCACCGACCTCTCGATCGCCTTCGTGGTGGTGGGTTCGCAGATGACACCCCGCCGCCTGCAGACGATCGCCGCCCGCTTCCCGTCCAACGTCTCCGTCGTCGCCGTCGTCTGCGACACGTCGGCCCAGCCGAGCTACCGCGAACTCTCCGGCATCCGGGTGATGACCGTGGCGATCCTCGAGGACTTCACCGGCCTGATGGCGAGGGCCGCCGCGTGAGCGGGCGGCGCTCCTCCCGGACCGGCGCCGGGGCCCCGAATCTGGCGATCAACGCCGCATTCGTCGCGGCCTTGCTGGGGGTCGGTGCGTGGGCGGCCTGGCCGATCTACGCGACGCCCGAGTTCCTCGTCGTCGTCGCGGCGGCCTTCGCGCTCGCGATCGGCATCTCGATCCTCGGGCTGCTTCTGCGGCTCGGCTGGTTCACCCTGGCCCTCATCACCCTGGGCGCCTACCTCGTCCTCGGCCTTCCGCTCACGCTGCCCACGGCGTTCAGCGACGGCTCGGGGATCCTGGGCGGCTGGCTCCGCTTCGCCGAGGCGAGCGTGTTCGGGTGGAAGCAACTCGTCACGGTCACCATGCCGGTCGGGACCTACCAGGGCTTGCTCGCCCCCTTCCTGCTGCTGGCTCTCGCGACGACGACCGCTGCCGTCTCCCTCGCCTGGCGCACGACGCGCGCGGCCGCTCTCGCGGCCCCGCTCCTCCTGCTGGTGACCGCCTTCGGCCTCCTCTTCGGTTCCGGTGCGGGCTCCGGCGAGGTGCAACTGCTCTGGATGACGCTCGGTGACCCGCGCGAGCTGCTCATCGGTCTGGTCGCCCTCCTGCTCGCCCTCGCCTACCTCGGCTGGCGCGCCCAGGCCGCCCGTCGCGCCGCACTGCGTCTCGGCGGCTCGGCCGTGGTGACCCAGCGTCGCGCCGGCGCGGCCGCCACCATCCGCCGTGGGCTGCTCGGGGCCGGCGTCCTTCTGCTCGCCGTGCTGCTCTCGGCCTCGATCGCGCCGCTGGTCTCCGGAAACGACCGTCAGGTGCTGCGGACGGCGATCGCGCCGGACGTGAACATCGCCGAGTTCACCAGCCCGCTCAGCTCCTACCGGGCCTCGTTCACGGCCGACTCCTACGATCAGACACTCCTCTCCGTCGATGGCGATGACGCCGAGGGCCTGCGGGTGCGCGTCGCGGTGCTCGGTCACTACGACGGCACCGTCTTCCGCGTCGTCGATCCGGCCCGCGGCGATCTCGCCCGCGAGACGGCCTTCGCCCGTGTCCCGTCCTCCCTCGTGCCGTCGGCCGACGGTGAGCAGGTGGATGTCGCTCTCACCGTCGGCGGCTACTCCGGTGTCTGGCTCCCCACCGTCGGCGACCTCGAGCGCGTGACCTTCGAGGGCGACGGGGCCGGCGCCCTCTCCGACACCTTCTTCTACAACGCCGACACGAGCGCGGGTGTCGTGCTCAGTGGCGTGGCCGAGGGCGACGACTACCGGCTGACGGCCGTCGTGCCCGAGCCGATCGCTCTCGAGGATCTCGGCTCGTCCGGCGCCTCCGAGACCTTCGTCGACGAGGACCTCATCCCCGAGAATCTCGTGGCCTGGGTGCGGCTGCAGCGCGTCGGCACCGACGCGTCGGCGCTCGCCGAGCTCGTCGAGCGCCTCCGTGCCCGCGGCTACCTGAGCCACTCGCTCCTCGAGCCGACCGGTGACGATGCCGCCTGGATGGACGATCTCGGCGACTACTCCTTCGAGTCCAGCCTTGCCGGCCATTCCGTCGACCGGATCGATGCGCTCTTCGGTGCTCTCGTCGAGAAGCAGCGGAGCACGGAGTCGACCGAGGACGTCGATCTCGTCGCAGCCGTCGGTGACGACGAGCAGTTCGCCGTCGCGACAGCGCTGCTCGCGCAGTACCTCGGATTCCCCTCCCGCGTCGTGCTGGGCTTCGACCCGGCAGCCGGCTGCGAGGGCGGCGACTGCACGGGCGGCGACCTCGCCGCGTGGGTGGAGGTCGGCGGCGCCGACGGCACATGGGCCACCGTCGATGTGGCCCCGCAGTACGAGAACCCCCTCTCGCCGATCAACGACCAGCAGCGCGACCCCGAGAACCCGACCGACGTCGTCCCCGAGACCGCGACCGAGCAGCAGCCGCCGGAGGCGAATCCGAGCGGTGGCGACCAGTCCTCGCGCAGCGACGAGGAGGAGGGCACCGATCTCTCCTGGCTCCTCGGGATCCTCCGTGTCGTCGGCGCCTCGCTCCTCATCCTGCTGGTCCTCATCGCGCCGTTCCTCACGATCCTCGCCGCCAAGCTCCGTCGTCGTCGAGGCCGCCTTCGTGCCGCGGATCCCGAGTCCCGCGTCGTCGGCGGATGGGACGAGTACGTCGACTCGGCCCTCGACCACGGCAGGCCGGCCCCGGGCAGCGAGACGCGTCTCGAACTGGCCAGGGTCTACGGCACCCCCCGCGCCGGTGTGCTGGCCACCATGGCGGATCGCGCGGTGTTCCACGCCGAGCAGCCCGACGAGGAGTTCAGCGCCGAGTTCTGGGAGATCGTCGAGGGCGAGCGCCGCCAGCTGGCTGCCGGCATGACCCGCTGGCAGCGCCTCCGCGCGGCACTCTCCCTGCGCTCCTTCACTCAGCACGTCGACCCCGAGGGACGGCTGACGGGAGGGGCGCGGCGCGCTAAGGTAAGGAGAAATCAGCAATGATCCCGAGCGCCACGCGCTGCACGCAACGAGGAGAACGAGCGTGAACTACAACGTCAACTACGAGCTGACGGGGGCAGCCCTCGCGGGTCTGGTCATCGTGTACCTCGTCGTCTTCATCATCGGCTACGTGTGGCTCGGGCTGGCCCTCGGCCGCGTGTTCGGCAAGCTCGGCCAGCCGAGCTGGAAGGCGTGGGTCCCGGTCATCAACGCCATCACGCTCTGGCAGCTGGGCGGATTCACGAGCATCGGCCTCCTGATCCTCGCCGTGTTCGTCTCCCCGGTCGGCCTGGTGTTCAGCATCATCAGCATCCACCGCATCAACGAGCGGTTCGGCAAGGGCATCGGCTTCACCGTGCTCGGCATCCTGCTCCCGCTCATCTGGATGAGCATCCTCGGCTTCGGCAAGGACCAGCCGATCGGCGGAGCGCAGTACGCCGGCGTCCCCGCAGCGCCGGCCCCGACCGCGAGCATCCCCGCTCCGGCCTGGGCCGCCCAGCCGGCCGAACCCGCCTCGCCGTCGTTCTCCCCGTCGCCGTCGTTCTCACCGCCGCCGGCCCCGCCCGCGCCGCCCGCGACCACCTCCACCTTCACGCCGCCGCCCGCGCCTCCGGCCCCGCCCACCCCCGTGATCGAGGATCCGGTGAAGCCCGCCGCCCCGGCGCAGCCCGCCGCTGACCCCTGGGCGCCGCCGATCTCCAACGTCCCCGGCCTCGCCCCTGCGGCACCGGTCGTGCCGCCGACCCCGGTCACCCCTCCTGCCGCTACGCCCTCCGGGCTCATCAGCCCGCCGCCGCTCGTCGAGCCCGGAACCCCGATCGAGCCCGTCGCGGCGCCGGTGACCCCGGCCGTCGCACCCGAGGCGGCCCCCGTCGTGGTCCCCGCTCCCGTCGACCAGGCCGAGGAGGAGGGCGACGGTGACTTCGACGCCACCGTCATCGTCCGCAAGCGCGGCTCGTCCTGGTCGATCACGCCCGAGAGCGGTGCGGCGATCACGCTGACCAAGGATGTCGTCATCCTCGGACGCAACCCCTCCGCCACCACCCAGTCCTCCGGTGCGCAGCTCATCGCCCTCGACGACCCGTCCAAGACGGTGTCGAAGAGCCACGCCCGCCTGTCCCGCGAGGGTGACGTCTGGACGATCGTCGACCTCAAGTCGACCAACGGCGTGTACCTGCTCGACGCCTCCGGAGAGGAGACGGAGCTCGAGGCGGGCGTTGCGACGCCGCTGACCGAGGGCTTCAAGCTCGGCGACCTCGTGCTCCACATCAGCAAGGGCAAGTGATGACGGCTCCCGCTGGCGGGCCGACGACGTCACGCGCCGTCGTGCTCGACGCGGGGGTCGCCACCGACGTGGGCCTCAAGCGGGTCGTCAACGAGGACTCCGCCCTGCTCTCCCACCCGATCTATGCGGTCGCCGATGGCATGGGCGGTCATGAGGCCGGCGACAAGGCCAGCCAGGCCGTCATCGCGGCGCTCGCACCGCTGGGCGGCGCGGAGGACGTGGATCCGGAGCGTCTCGCGGTGGCGCTGCAGCAGGCGCAGGCCGACGTGGAGCTCATCGCCGACGGCACGCAGAAGGGGGCGGGAAGCACCCTGACCGGCGTCGCCCTGCATCTCGGCGACACTGTGCCCCACTGGCTGGTCTTCAACGTGGGGGATTCCCGCGTCTACCGCTTCCGTGACAACGGCCTTCAGCAGCTCACGGTCGACCACTCGATCGTCCAGCAGCTCGTCGACGACGGATCGCTCGATCCCTCGGAGGTGGCGACCTTCCGCGGTCGCAACGTGATCACCCGCGCCATGGGCGCCGAGGACAGCGACGCCGACTTCTGGTTGCACCCGCTCGTGACGGGGGAGCGCCTCATCCTGTGCTCGGATGGCCTGAGCGGGGAGGTCGACGACCTCGGGATCGCCGGCATCCTGGCGAGCACCCCCGGGGCGCAGGCCGCAGCCGACGCCCTCGTGCAGGCGGCGCTGGCCGGCGGCGGGCGCGACAATGTCACCGTCATCGTCATCGAGGTGACGGCCGGCGGTCTCGACGCGGCCCCCGAGCCGGTCGGCTCGCTCGAGCCCGACGATTTCGATGGCGACACCGTGGAGTCGCCAGGGAGGAAGGGCCGCTCGTGAGGCAGTGCCAGTTCGTCGCGGGGATGCACCCCATCCTCACCGGTGAGCACGTCGTCGTGATGCTCGCCGGCGAGCAGTCGGAGGCGCTCGCAGCCGCCCTTGTCGGTGTCGTGCCGACCGCGACGTCCGTCGACGAGGTCACCGTGGCGATCGAAGCGCAGCGGGCCTTCGCGGCGGTCGACTTCGTGGTCGCCCAGTTCGTCGGGCCCGTCATGGTCGCCCGCATGCGCGGCGCGCACCTCGTCCTCCTCGTGGAGCGGGCCGACGGACTCGTCGCCACCTACACCGCTGCCAAGGCCCCCGCCACGGTCGAGGTGAGCGAGCTCGACTTCACGAGTGTCCGGGTGCTCGACGCCGCAGCCGGCTCGACGATCCACGACGGGCTTACCCCGCTTCCCGTCGGCTGGCAGGCCGGGTCGGCCATCGTCTACAACGTGGGCGCGACCACCGACTCCTCCCTGCACGCCGACCCCGTCGTCCCCGCGCCCGCCGAATCGACGACGCCGGGCCTCGAGTTCTCGGACGGCCGTCGTCTCATCGTCGACCGTCCCGTCGTCATCGGACGCAAACCGCACGCCGACCCGAGCCCGACGGGCGAGATGCCCGCCGTCTTCACGGTCACGAGTCCGGAACGGGCGATCTCGCGCACCCACCTGCGCATCTCCACGCGCGATGGACGCGTCTTCCTCGAGGACCTCAACTCCACGAACGGGACCGAGGTGCAGCCGGCGGACCAGCCGGTGTTCCTCCTCGAGCCCGGCCAGTCCGCGATCCTCGAGGACGGCATGGTGGTCACGATCGGTGATCAGGTCGCCTTCAAGGTGGTCACGGTCCCGTGACCGAGTACCGCCCGGAGGGTCCCGACACGGAGGACACGGTGGTGACCACGCCGCCGTTCCGCCCGGTCGTCCCCGCCTCCGCGATCGTCGACGCCGAGGACACCCGACTCCGGGCCGAGGGCATCGACGAGGACACCCGCCAGGCGCCCCGCCACGATGATCTCGACGACGCCACCATCGTGGTGCGCGACGGGGTGGACCCGCACGACACCGTGCTGCGGCGTCCCGCCCCCAGCCTCGATCGCACGATCGTGACCGGCGCTGCCGTTCCGGACGACGAGACGGTCGTCACCGACAGCCGGGGAGCCTCCGCGCCACGAGCCACCGTCGTCCGCCCGGTCCCCGGTCGGCTCTCCGGCGGGCGGGTCGCGCAGGTGCCGACCTCGACACCGGAGCGCTACGGCGTACGTGACGCCTCGGCCGCACCGCGCCCCGACGTGGTGCGAACGGTGATCCCCGCGCCGGTCTCGCCGGTCCGTCAGACGCGCGACACCCGTGGCGCGCAGATCGCCGACGTCCGCCGTCGGCGATCCTCCGGAGCGCTCACGGTGCTCCTCGTCGTCGGCGTGACCGTCGTCACGCTGGCCGCCGTCGCCGGCGTGATCGTCCTGCTGCTCTCGTTGTCCTGACCGCCCGCCCGCTCAGGGGGCCAACAGGTCCTCGCTGCGGTGATCGTCCGCCCCGTCGACGACGATCGTCGCCAGCACCGGGCGTCCGGGCGGCAGTAGTCGGGCGGTGACCCGGCCGTCGAACGCGCCGTCGAGCGCGGCGGCCAGCCCGTCCTCGACGACGGCGCGGGACTCGGCGTCGAGCGGCACAGAGCCACGGTCGTCGAGCAGGACCACTTCGACGCCGCGTCGCCGGGCAGCGCGCGCCGCGATGATGACCGCGGGCAGCCGCAGGGATCTGGCCCGGACGCTGTCGCGCACCTCCGCCTCGGCGGCCGCGAACTCCACGCGGTCCGCCGCGGTCACCGCGTCACCGTTGGCCAGGCGTTCGAGCAGGGGCGTCGCGAACTCGCCCAGCTCGCGCAGGCGTGTCTCCCGCTCCACGGCCGCTGCCCGGGCGCCGGCCTCGGCCATCGCACCGGATGCCTGCGCGGCGCTAACCCGTTCGATCTCGTCGCCGGTCCTCCGGAGCCCGCTCGCGAACAAGGTGCCGACCACGAGGACCGGGGCGTGCCGCGCGATGAGGAGGAGGGCGTTCGATACCCCGATCTCCGAGCTCACCCCCCAGGCGAGGAGGGCGGCGCTGAGGAGGACGAAGCCCAGCCAGGCGAGAAGGATGCGCCCGCGCAGCGCCGCGTAGAACAGCGTGAAGACGCTTGCCCCGAAGAACCACTGTGTGTGGCCGCCGAAGATCACCTGGGGCGAGCAGATGATCACGATGACGAGTCCGACCCCGATCGCACCGAGGGTGGTGGCCAGCCCGAGCCGGTCGCGTCGGTCGGCGGCGAAGGCGACGACGACGCCGGCCAGCAGCACGACCGCCACGACCGACGGCCAGGGGCTGCGCACGCCCTCGACCGTCCAGATCGCCAGGAGCACCTGCACGGCGAAGTACGACCAGATGACCACGAAGGCGCCGCGGCCGGTCAGGTGCACCATGGCCAGGCGGGACGATCGACGCGGCGCGCTCACGACGGCGTCCATTGCAGCTGCACGAGGACACCGCGTCCGGGCGTCGACTGCACGCGTGCCGACCCGCCCGGGACGCTGGCCATCCGGCGGCGGATGCTCACCGAGATCCCGAGCCGGTGAGGACGGACATCCCGAGCGTCGAATCCCACCCCGTCGTCCTCGATCCGGACGACGACACGGTGCTCATCGAGGACGATCGTCGCCGAGCGCGCGACCGCGATTCCCTCCGGCCCCGCGTGCAGCAGGCTGTTGCGGACGGCTTCGGCCGTCGCCTCGGCGAAGGCATCGTCGACCTCGGCGGGGATGAGGCTCTCACGTCGCCCGATCACGGTGACGCCGATCGGTGTCTCGCCCTGGAGGACGACCGAGCGGATCCGGCTCGTGAATGATCCGGCGTCGACCGGTGAGCCGCCGACCTCTCCGACGCGCGCCAACTCGTCCAGGGCGTAGCGGGCCTGACGGCGCACTGCCTCGTCGAGGGCCGGGTCGCCCTGCGACGCATAGAACAGGGTCGTCATGACGTCGTCGTGGAGGAGGGCGTCGAGACGGGTGCGCTCCCGTTGCCTGGCCATGCCGGATGCCCGACGGACGGCGGCCGCTCTGGCAGCAGAGGCCGCCTCGTCCAGGGCCCGGGCACTGCGCATCGAGACCAGGGCCAGGGCGGAGAAGATCGCGCCGAAGGCGACCGAGGTGATCGAGTCCTGGAGGGCGACGCCGATGTTCGAACCGTCCGTGGCGAGGTCCCGGACGACCACGATCACCACGCCGCTCGCGGCCAGGAGGCCCCATGCGTAGGAGGCCGGGAACGCCAGCGCCGCAGCCACCGTGTACAGGGCGGCGATCGAGAGGGGCCATGGGGACAGGCCGGCCGGGGCCGCCGACGGGCCCGCCGCGAGCAGGACCGTGACCGTGGCGAGGAGGGCGAGGACGGAGTAGGCGCCGAGCAGGCGACGGAGCGTCACCGCCGACATCGCGAAGGCGGTCACCGCGACCGCCATCGGCGCGATGAACACGACCAGGACGGCCGGGATGCTCCAGACCGGCGAGACGTACTGCCAGAGAACGACGATCGGGTCGAGGGTGATGAGGAGGAACGCCGCCGCGGTGACGCCGAGGATGCCCACGATCGTGCGCAGGACGCGCGTCTCGGCCTCACCACCCGAACGGACGAGGGGGATCATTCGGGGGAGGGGAGGATGCCGTCCTCGACGGCCCGCTTGTAGAGGTCGATCTTGGTGTGGGCCGGACGCCCCACGAGCGCGTACTTGTGACGGATGCGACGGACGTACTCGGAGACGGTGTTCGCCGACAGTCCGGCGCGCGAGGCGACCGTGTGCGACTTCTCGCCCGCCGCGTACAGGGCGAGCACCTCGAGCTCTTTCGGGCTGAGGCCCGCGGAGGGGAGTTCGGGGTCCGCGTCCAGGGCCGCGGCCCATTCCGTCGTCGCGACGCTCTCTCCCGTGGCGGCCGTGCGGACGGCGTCCAGGATCACCTCACGGGATTCCGACTTGCGCACGATCCCGAGGACACCGGCTTTCGACGCGGTACGCACCGCCTCGTGATCGTCGGCCGCGGTGAAGACGAGGACGTTGGCGTCCCGCTCGTGCAGACGCGCGAGGTTGTGCTCGATCGTGGAGCCGTCGGACAGACGCAGGTCGAGCATGACCAGGTCGATCTCGTCGATCCGCTCGAGGACGGCGTCGACGGTCGGGGTGGAGAGCACGAGTTCGAGCCCCTCGGCGCCCGCGAGCAGGACGGCGAGTCCGAGCTGCACGGTCTCGTGATCGTCGACGTGCGCGATGCGCAACGTCTGTTCTGTCGAGCCGGTCATGTTTCTCCCCGCCCGAGCTTGGCACGTCGCGGGCGGCCCACCAAGCGCGAACGACCAGTCCACCCCCTGAACGGGTGTCATGCAAAATGACGACTGTGCCCCGTCGGGGGGATCTGCCAGCCTGTCTACTATCGCGCTGGACGGGGGAGGAACACTGTGAGCAAGGCACTCGCCGACCTTCTGGAGTCTGCTCTCGATGCCTGGTACGGCTCCGTTGCCGGATGGAATCCGCCCGGTCGGTGGACCGTCCAGCAGTGCTCCACCTGCCGCGAGTCGCCGTTCACGGCGGCCGCCGGTATCGACGCCTGGCCGCACGAGCTCGCTCACGAGCTGGTTGGCCGTCTCGACGGCGTCGTCAACCTCCTGCGCGAGTCCATCGAGGAGTTCGACGTGCAGCTCGCGATCGGCGGGCGCGGCCTCCGCGACACCGTCACCCGTCGCGAAGCGATCGCCGGCCACGCCGAGGCGGCGGTGCTGCAGGCGCTTGCGGGACACGAGCCGGCCATCCGCGATGTCCTCGAGCAGTGCGTCGGTCGTCGGCTCGACGAGTTCCTCTCGGCCGAGGCCGATCGGGTCATCGCCTCGCTGCGCTGACCCTCGGCACCCCCAGTTAACGGGGGCTGCTTAACGGGGGCGTGGCGAATAGGTTGGATCCCTAGCGTTCAAATGATTCTCATGAGTTCCGTGCCCGGGGGGCCCACGGAACTTCCATCGTGAGGAGTGTGCAATGGCATCCCTTACCGAGATCCTGATCCTGCGCGGCGTCGTGCCCATCGAGAACCTCGACACCATCTCCGGTGCCTGGGGCGAAGACGAGGAGGCCGTCAAGCTCCTGGTCGAGCGCGGCATCGTCTCGCCGATCCAGCTGGCGTCCGCTCGTGCTGCCCAGGCCAGCCTGCCGTTCGTTGAGCTCGTCGACTTCCCGATCGAGCGCACCGCCGTCTCGCTCGTCCCGTCCGCCATCTGCCGTCGCTACTCGGTGCTGCCGATCGGTGTGAACGCCGACGTGCTGACCCTGGCCATGGCCGACCCCGGCAATGTGTTCGCGATCGATGACGTCCGTGCGCTCACCCGCCTGCAGGTGCGTCCCGTCGTCGCCGAGGAGACCGATCTCCGGGCGGCGATCGACCGCTACCACCGCGCCGACGGCGAGCTGTCCGACCTGACGACAGCGATGGAGGAGGAGAGCGCCGCGTCCACCGACGTCGTCGTGGCCTCCGCCGAGGCCGCGGAGGACGACGCTCCGATCGTCCGCTTCGTCAACCTGCTGATCAGCCAGGGCATCCAGGACAAGGCCTCCGACATCCACATCGAGCCGGCCGAGTACGAGATGAAGGTGCGGTACCGCATCGACGGCGTGCTCCACGAGATGCAGTCGGCGCCGAAGGCCATCCAGAACGGTGTCATCTCCCGCCTCAAGATCATGAGCGAGATCGACATCGCCGAGCGCCGCAAGCCGCAGGACGGCCGTATGTCGGTCAGTCACGGCGGGCGCAAGATCGACCTCCGTGTCGCCACCCTCCCCACCGTCTGGGGCGAGAAGGTCGTCATGCGAATCCTCGACAACACGTCGAGCTCGCTGGCCATGGAGAACCTCGCTCTCCTGCCGCACAACCTGGAGGCCTTCCGTCGGTCGTACGTGAAGCCGTACGGCATGATCCTCGTCACCGGCCCCACCGGTTCGGGCAAGTCGACGACGCTCTACACGACGCTGCACACCGTGGCGAAGCCCGAGATCAACGTCATCACCGTCGAGGACCCGGTCGAGTTCCGGATGCCGGGCATCAACCAGGTGCAGGTCAACCCGAAGGCCGGCCTCACCTTCGCCAGCGCGCTGCGCTCGATCCTGCGGTCCGACCCCGACGTCGTCCTCATCGGTGAGATCCGTGACCACGAGACGGCCCAGATCGCCATCGAGGCGTCGCTCACCGGTCACCTCGTGCTCTCGACCCTGCACACGAACGACGCCCCGAGCGCCGTCACGCGTCTGACCGAGATGGACATCGAGCCCTTCCTCGTCGGCTCGGCGCTCGACTGCGTCGTCGCCCAGCGTCTCGCGCGTCGCCTCTGCGACCGGTGCAAGGTCGCCTACCAGCCCGACCCCTACGAGCTCGCCGCGATGCGCATCGGCTACGACACGTCCCAGCCCGTCCCGGTGCTGCACAAGCCGCAGGGCTGCACCAACTGCTCCAACACCGGCTACCGCGGCCGTATCGCTCTCCACGAGGTCATGGTCGTGACCGAGGAGATCGAGCGCATGGCCGTCGCCCGCTCCGCGAGCGCCGAGATCAGCCGCCTCGCCATCAGCCAGGGCATGACGACCCTGCGCATGGACGGCTGGGCCAAGGCCCAGCTGGGGCACACGTCCGTCGAAGAGATCCTGAGAGTGGTGGCATGAACGACAAGCCCGTCTACGAGCTCGGTGGTGAGGAGCAGCCCCCCGTCGGCAGCGGTCGCCGCGCTGCCAGCCCCGGCTATGGCGACCCCGTCGCCGTCCCGGTGACGCCGCCGCCCGCCTTCGACCCGAACTTCGGGGCCGTGCCTCTGCACCCGCCGGTGACGGAGCCCGCGCCGGCCGCGGAACCGTTCCCCTCGGCGGAGACCTTCCAGCAGCCTGCCGCCCCCGCCTTCCCGCCGCCGAGCGCTTCGCCCATCGTGCCGGAGCCGTCGGCGTTCGCCGCCCCGGGTTTCCCGGTGCCGCCGACCGAGCTGCCGCCGCCCGCCGCCGCGTTCCCGCCGGCCGCGACCACCGCGTTCCCCGCTCCGGACGTCGCTTTCCCCGCGCCTGCCGCCGCGTTCCCTGCTCCGGACGCAGCATTCCCGCCGCCGCAGACCCCCGTCGTGGACGTCGCCCCCATGGTGGCTGCGCCCGTCATGTCCGACCTCGCGCCGACCGTCGGCCTCGGCCAGGAGGGCAGTGACCCCGATCTCGTTGCGGCGCTCAACGCGGTCGTGACCTCGCGCGGCTCCGACCTCCACGTGAGCGTCAACGCTCCGCCCTCGATCCGCGTCGACGGTGCGCTCAAGGCCATCCCCGGGCAGTACCCGTGGGACTCGGACAAGGTCAACCAGGCGCTGCTCAGCATCATGAGCCCGATGCAGCAGGCGCAGTTCGCCGCCGACCTCGAGCTGGACTTCGCGTACACGCTCTCGGAGACCAGCCGTTTCCGCGTCAACATCTACCAGCAGCGCAATGTCATGGGCGCCGCGATGCGTCTCATCCCGACCGAGATCAAGCAGCTCTCCTCCCTCGGCATCCCCGAGCGGATCTCCGGCTTCGCCCAGCTCGCGCGTGGTCTCGTGCTCGTCACGGGCCCCACCGGGTCCGGCAAGTCGACCACCCTGGCCGCGCTGATCGACTTGGTGAACTCCACCCGCTCCGACCACATCGTCACCGTCGAGGACCCGATCGAGTTCATCCACGGCAACAAGAAGTCGCTCGTCAACCAGCGCGAGGTCGGGCACGACACGCACAGCTTCGCGAACGCGCTCAAGCACGTGCTCCGCCAGGACCCCGACGTCATCCTCATCGGTGAACTCCGTGACCTGGAGACCATCCAGGTGGCGCTGACCGCCGCCGAGACCGGTCACCTCGTCTTCGCGACCCTCCACACGCAGGACGCCGGCCAGTCGGTCGACCGCATCATCGACGTCTTCCCCCCGCACCAGCAGGGGCAGGTGCGTTCGCAGCTCGCCGCGACCCTGCAGGGCGTCGTGTGTCAGACACTCGTCAAGAAGGTCGGTGGTGGCGGCCGTGCCGTGGCCACTGAGGTGCTCGTGACCACGCCCGCCATCTCGAACCTCATCCGCGAGGGCAAGACCTATCAGCTCCGTTCCGTCATGCAGGCGGGCCGCGCGCACGGCATGCACACGATGGATCAGCACCTCGCCGATCTCGTCAACGCCGGCCAGATCAGCCACCAGGCCGCCTACGACAAGGCACAGGACCTCGAGGATCTCAAGCAGCTCATCTCGCGCATGTCCACTGACGGCTCGGCTGTGAACTCGGGCGGCAACGCGAACGCCGTCGATTACGGCGACACCTACTCCGGAGGACGTTGATGGCCCAGGCGAAGACCTACGCGTACTCGGGTCGTGACGGGGCCGGCAAGGTCGTCAAGGGCAAGGTCGACGCGGGTTCGGAGGCCGCGGTCGCCGCCAAGCTGCGCACCATGGGCATCTCGCCCATCGGCATCAACGAGGCGGGTACCGGCACCGGCCTGCAGATGGAAATCAGTTTCGGCAGCTTCGGCAAGGGCGTCGGTCTCAAGGACCTGGCCGTCATGGCTCGGCAGATGGCGACCATGATCAGCGCTGGCCTGTCGCTCATCCGCACCCTCGGCATCCTCGCCGACCAGACGGAGAACAAGGAGCTGGCGCGCATCCTCGGTGTGATCCGAGGCGATGTGGAGAGCGGTGCGTCCCTCTCCGACTCGATGGCGAAGCACCCGACGGTGTTCCCCCCGATCATGATCCACCTCGTCCGCTCGGGAGAGACCGGTGGATTCCTCGACGGAGCCCTCACCGGCGCCGCAGAGAATCTCGAGGCGGACGTCAAGCTCCGCGACACGATCAAGTCGGCCATGACCTACCCGGTCATCGTCCTCATCATCGCGATCCTCGCCGTGGTCGGCATGCTGCTCTTCATCGTCCCGATCTTCGAGAAGATGTTCGCGGACATGGGTGGCGAGCTGCCGGCCGCGACTCAGATCCTCGTCACTTTGTCGAGGGCTTTGCCCTGGATCGCGCTCGTGGTCGTGCCGTTGGGCATCGCATTCTCGATCTGGTGGCAGCGAAACAAGCACACCGATGCCGTTCGTGCCTTCGTCGACCCGCTGAAACTTAAACTGCCCGTCTTCGGCCTGCTGTTCACCAAGGTGGCCGTCGCCCGCTTCTCGCGTAACTTCGCGACCATGCTGGGGGCCGGCGTGCCCATCCTGCAGGCGCTCAGCATCGTCGGCGAGACCTCCGGCAGCTATGTGGTCGAATCGGCCCTCAAGAAGGTGCAGGAGTCCGTCCGTCAGGGCAAGTCCGTAGCCGGCCCGCTCGCCATGGAACCGGTCTTCCCGAGCATGGTCGTCCAGATGATCGCCGTCGGCGAGGACTCCGGTGCGATGGAGACGATGCTCAACAAGGTGGGTGAGTTCTACGAGGCCGAGGTCGAGTCGACCACCAAGGCGCTCACGTCGCTCATCGAGCCGCTCATGATCGCCTTCATCGGCGTGATCATTGGCGGCATGATCGTCGCGCTCTACCTGCCCGTCTTCTCGATCTTCGACCAGATCAAGTAATCGGCGACGCGCCGATGATGCCCCTGTACTGGGGGCGCGGGAGCGCTCCCAACCCCCCGTATTAGGGGATGCGGGGGAAGGTCGGTTCCACCACCATTGCTTCCGGGGGGCATATCTCAATGGGGGCCACCTGTCCTACACCGTCTACTAACGACAGGAATCACATGTTCATTCGCATCAACACCGCTCTCGCCGAGGCCAAGGCCCGTCGCGAGCAGGGTGAGGCCGGCTTCACGCTCATCGAGCTGCTCGTCGTCGTCCTGATCATCGGCATCCTTTCCGCGATCGCCATCCCGATCTTCCTCGGCCAGCAGAACCAGGCCAAGGAGTCGGCCACGAAGTCCGACCTGACCAACCTGAAGACGGCCGTCGTCTCGTACGCGACCGCCAACAACGGTGAGTACCCGGCCACTGCCGACCTCGCGGACCTCGCCGAGTATGGCTTCGTCCAGAGCGAGAACACGAAGCCCGGCAGCGTCACCATCGTCCGCGCGGACGAGACCGGCATGTGCCTCTCCGCGCAGTCGAGCACCGACAAGACCTTCTACATCACCAACACGAAGGGCGTCTCCGAAGACGCGTGCTCCTAATCATTAGCTAGAGCCACGGATGTGGGGCGCTGTTCACGCAGCGCCCCACAATCGCCGTTTCGGGGGGAGGGGCACAGAATGCGGTCATGGATCCGCAAGGCACGCACGCAAGCGGCCGACGAGGGACTCGGTCTCATCGAGATCGTCGTCGCCATGTTGCTCCTCGGCGTGCTCGCCGTCGCCTTCCTTCCGGTCCTCATCCAGGGACTTCAGCTCGCGGCGAAGAACGCGACACGCGCTACAGCGGTGCAGCTCGCCCAGGAGCAGATGGAGGTCGCCCGTGGCCAGGGCGACGACTGCACCGACATTCAGGACCTCGCCGCTGCGACGCTGACGCCGGTCACCGATCCCCGCAACGTCACCCTTGCGATCGCCCGCGAGACGGGCGATTGCCCGTCGAGCTATCCGTCGACCATGTCGTTCCACGTCATCGTGATCAACGAGACGACGGGTGAAGAACTTGCCAATGCCGAGACCCTCATCTTCGTGGCGACCGAGTAGAGCCATGACGATCACGCGAGCGCGCACCCGGCACACCGACGAGGGCTTCACCCTGCCCGAAGTCGTCATGTACTCGATGCTGCTCACGATCGTGCTCGCGGTCGCCGCGAGCATCATGATCAGCGGGTCGATCGCCGAGCGCACCGTCCGCACCGTCACCGGTGCGTCGACCGCCGCGCAGCTCGCCGCCGACTCGATCGAGACCGGCATCCGCAACTCCTCCGCCTTCGTCATCGTCGAGCCGACGGCCGGCACCCAGATGCTCGCCGCGCGGGTCGCGCAGGGGCAGGATCTCCTCGTCTGGGCCTGTGCGTCCTGGTACTGGTCGCCGAGCGTCGACGATGGCAGTATCTGGTACAAGACCTCGGCGACGGCCATCGCGGCGCCCACCAGCAACGCCGATCTGTCGACCTGGACCCGCCTCGTCGACGAGGTGACGCCCTCGGGCGGCGCCAACGTCTTCACCCTGTCCGGCGATCATCTCGCCTTCTCCTTCGAGAAGGCGGCAGGCAACGATCCCCCCGTCCAGGTCAGCAGTTCCTCCACCAGCCGTGCCGAGATCGAGGAGAGCACCCCGTGCTTCTGAACAAGATCACCCTTCGCCTGCGTCGTGACGACGAAGGCGCCGCCCTGGTCGTCGTCATCGGTCTCATGGCGGTCGGCATGCTGCTGACCTCGCTCATCATGTCCTCGTCGATCTCCGGCGTCGGGTTCACCTCCTCGACCCGGGCAGGCGTCCAGTCCCAGGCCTCGGCCGAGGCCGGCGTCGAGGTGGCCCTCGCCGGTATCCGTGCCGGCAGCTGCGCCTCCAAGTCGGGCATCTACGCGAGCGCCGCCGACGCGACGCCGATCTACCGCGCCGAGGTGTGGAGCCAGAACGGCGGAGGCACCTGGACGCAGTCCTGCCCGGTCAGCAACACGGTGGCCATCAAGATCGTGTCGGGCGGAACGGCGGACGCTCTCGGGGTCGCCGGTCAGAGCGGCAACGACCGCAGCAACGTCGAGGCGATCTTCTCGACCACGCCGCAGGACACGTCGATCCTCGCGACCGGCCCCGCCGTCTACGCGTACTCGTCGCAGGGCTTTGCGGGCTCCGGCACCCTTGTCTCGGCGGACGGCGCGATGGCGAACGTCATGGTCAAGGAAGGTAATGTCACCTGCTCTGGTGGAGCAGGAATGGCGGCCGACCTCGTCGTCAACAACGGAAACCTCACGCTATCCGGCTCCTGCAATGTGACGGGTCACGTCTGGGTGTCGGGCAAGCTCACGATGAGCGGCGGCGTGAGAGTATCCGGCAACATCAGCGCCGCGGAGATCGAGATTCCGAACGGCACAGTGGGCGGCAGTGCATGGTCGAAGGGCAAGGTGACCATCGGCACGGCGACCATCGCCGGATCCCTCGTCGCCGGTGGCAACGTGTCGTTGTCGTCGACCACGATCGGCCAGAGCGTGTGGTCCAGCGCCGATGTCGCGACCGTGTGGGGCACGACCATTAATGGCGGTGTCACTGCGAAGACGATCTCCATGGGTGGCGGTGACATCAAGGGCATGTCCTGGGCCACCGCGTCTGTGACCCATAACGGTTGGTATACGGTGACCGGATCCGTGACCACGAAGCAGCTCAACCTCGGGAACGGCCCAACGCCACGCTACAAGGGCTCCACGACCGTCAGCTCGGGCGGAGTCGGGACCGGGCCGATCGCCTCGCCCGCGCCGACAGCACCGTTCATCCCGGCCTGGGTCGACTTCACCTACAAGGAGTCGGACTGGACCGGCTTCGCTCACACTTCCATCAGCGGCGCCTGCGATTACAACGCATTCCAAGGCGCGGTCAACAGCTTCGGCTCACGGCCGGGCGTGATCGACGCGCGTGGATGCTCCGCGGCCATTACAATCTCGGGTTACCAGCAGTTGACGATCCAGAATGACCTGGCGATCATCGCCAACAGCTGGAACTTCGGTGGAAGCGGAAGCATCTACTCGGCGTCGAACCGCAAGCTCTGGCTCATCACGCCCGATGACACGGCCGACCACTTGCCGACGTGCACGGCACCCAAGGGCAACTTCACCGATGGCGGTGGATTCAAGATCTCGACGACCATCGACGCCATGGTCTACACGCCCTGCCAGGTAAACATCGGATCGAGCATCCAGTGGCGCGGCCAGGTGTTCGGCGGAAAGGTCGTCGTCGACGGCGGCTCCAAGTTCACCTTCAAGGCGGTCGGTCTCCCCGGTGTGGATCTGTCGACGGGAATCGTCGACGTTCCGAGCACCGAGGACGCCGTATGGAGCCTCGAATCGACCCGTAATCTCCCCCTTGGCTAGCCTGGTAGTAGCCGCTGCAGTCCTCTTCGGTGCTCTGATCGGTTCGTTCCTCAATGTCGTCGCCTGGCGTGTGCCGCGCGGCGAGTCCATCGCTTACCCCGCGAGCCACTGCCCGCAGTGCGATCACCCGATCCGGCGCCGTGACAACGTGCCGATCCTCTCCTGGATACTGCTGCGCGGCCGCTGTCGCGACTGCTCCGCGAGGATCTCTGCCCGTTACCCGCTCGTCGAAGCGGCAACGGCCGTGCTGTTCGGTCTCGCCGCAGCGCGCCTCGTGTTTTCGGGCATCGTTCCGGAGCCGAGGGACGTCTCCGCGATCGTCGCCGGGGCAGCGCTCCTCATCGCCTTCCTCTATCTGGCCGCCATCTCGGTCGCCCTCACCGCGATCGACATCGACACCCACCGTCTGCCGAACGTCATCGTCTATCCGGCCTATCTGGTCGGAGCCGTCCTCCTGACGGTCGCCGCCCTGGCGACGGGCCGTTGGGACGCACTACTCACGGCCGGCATCGGCGCGGTGGCGCTCTTCGGCTTCTACCTGCTGCTGGCGCTTGTCTACCCGGGTGGCATGGGCTTCGGCGACGTCAAGCTCGCCGGCGTCCTTGGACTGTTCCTCGGCTGGCTGGGGTGGGGCCCACTCGCGATAGGCGCCTTCGCGGCCTTCGCGCTCGGCGGTGTGTTCAGCGTCATCGTCGTCGCCCTCCGTCGTGGTGGGCGCAAGACACGTATCCCGTTCGGCCCCTGGATGGTGGCCGGTGCGTGGGTCGGTATCCTCGCGGGAGCAGAGCTCTCCGCGTGGTACCTCGGTTTGTTCGGTTTGGCCTAGGGGGCAAGGAGAGGGGCTATGGCTTCACGGATAGTAGGACTCGATATCGGGCGCGACACACTGCGCGCGGTCGAAGTGGAGAACCCGGACAAGCAGCGTCCGGTCGCCGTCCGCTACGCGGAGACGCCGTTGCCGGCGGACGCCGTGCGCAGCGGCGAGGTGCGCGAGATCAACACGGTCGCCGCGGCGATCCGACGGCTCTGGGCTGAGGGCGGTTTCAAGACCCGCAACGTCGTGCTCGGCCTCGGTAACCAGAGGGTCATCGCGCGTGACCTGACGGTGCCGAAGATGAGCCTCCAGCAGATTCGGGAATCGCTCCCGTTCCAGGTACAGGACATGCTGCCGGTGCCGGTCAACGAGGCGCTGCTCGACTTCTACCCGATCTCCGAAGGTCAGGCCGAGACGGGCCCGGTCGTCAACGGCCTGCTCGTCGCCGCGATCAAGGAATCGGTCATGGCCAACGTCAACGCCGTGCGCCAGGCAGGCCTGACACCGGTGCACGTCGACCTCATCCCGTTCGCGCTCACCCGTGTCCTTGCCAAGGGTGCGCTCGGCCGTGGCACGGTCGCGCTCGTCGACATCGGCGCGAGCACGACGAACGTCGTCATCACGAACGGCGGGGTCCCGCAGTTCGTGCGCATGATCCCGGCCGGCGGCGAGGACATCACCCGCGCGCTCATGAACGTGCTCGAGATCAGCCCGCAGCAGGCAGAAGGCTTCAAGCGGGCCCGTGGCCTGACTCCCGCGGGCAGCCTGCCCGAGCAGGAGCGTCGGGCCGCGGATGTCGCGAGAGACAGCGCCGGCGAGTTGCTCGGCGGTCTCCGCAACACGCTCAACTACTACGCCAACTCGCACCCGCATGAGCAACTCCAAGGGATCGTGCTCAGCGGGGGTGGGTCCCGTCTCCTGGGACTGACCCAGGCGCTCGGTGAGCTCACCCGTCTGCCGATCATCCCGGCCGACCCGTTCGCCGCGGTGGAGATCTCCAAGAACCTCCGCAAGTCCATCGCCGGCAACGAGATGGCGATGACCGTCTCGCTCGGCCTCGCCGTGGGGAGTGCAGCATGAGTGCCCGTGCCCAGAAGACCGGAATCATCCTCGGCGGGGTCCCCCGCGCCGAGCTGCTCCCGCCCGAGCTCGAAATCGAGAAGAAGGCGAAGGCCCAGCGCCGCAGCCTCATGGCCGTGGCCATCCTCGTGGTGGCTGCGACAGTCGTCGCCTACGGTCTGGCGACGGCCGTGGCTCAGGGGACCAGCGCCGCGTTGGACGACTCTCGCAATCGCGGTCTCGCGATCCAAGGACAGCAGCTCGAGTTCATCGAGGTCACTCAGGTCCAACAGCAGGTCGACGACGTGATTGAGGCGCAGCAGCTGGGAACGAGTACCGAGATCGACTGGCGCGGAATGATCATCGCGATCGAGATAGCCGCCCCGGTCGACACGCTGGCCGCCTCGTCCATCACGGTGAAGCAGGCCACACCGGTCACCCCGTTCGACGAGCCGACCGCGCCGTTCGAGAAGGAGCGGGTTGCCGAGATCGTCATCACCGGCGGGGGGCTCTCGTTGAGCAGCCTCGCCATCTGGATGGAGAATCTCAGGACCGTCCCCGGATACACGGATTCCACCTACTCGACCATTGCGGCCGAAGGTGGCATCTACGTCTACAGCCTCACGGTGCACATCAACTCGGAGGCCTTCACTAAAAGGTTTGCCGAGACCGAGGAGGACGCGGAATGAGCAACAGGATTTGGGTCATCATCACCGCTGTCTTCAGCCTCGCGGTGCTCGCCCTCGGGTTCCTTCTCGGGGTGCAGCCTCGCCTCAACGAGATCGGCGCGAACGCCGTCGAGCTGGCAAACTCCGAGATGAACAATGTTAGCCAGGAGGCGCGTCTGGCAGCTCTCAAGAAGCAGTACGAGGAGATCGACGAATTGCGCGCCGAGCTGGCGATACTGCGCAGCAGCGTGCCGACCGACACCGAGTTCGCAGCCTTCATCCGCCAGCTCGAGTCCACAGCGACCAACAATTCGTCTGTCGTCACGAACTTCGCGGCGTCGGCCGGGGAAGCGTACACCGAGGAAGAGCCCGAGCCCCCGGCGGCGCCGTCGGGCGATACCGACGCCGCGGAAGGCGATACACCGGCCACGGAGGCGGATGCGGAGGCGCCCACCGCTGCTGTGGGTGCGGTAACCCTGATCGGCTTGCCGGTGGCGATCACCGCTATCTCGGGTGACGCCGACAGCCTCTTCAACTTCCTCAGCGACCTGCGGACCGGCAGTCGATTGTTCGCCGTGGTGGACTTCGCTTTCAACGTGACCGTTGAGAACGGGGCGGTGATCTACACCCTCGTCGTGAACGGACATATCTACTCGATCCTCGACCCGAACGCGACGGAGGTCAGCGAGTCGGAGCCGGAGGCCCCTGTTGAGGAGCCTGCCAAGACCGAGGACGACGAGGAGATGCCGACTCCCGCTCCCACGGAGACGACGACCCCGTAGCCGCGCCGTCCCGCACCTCCCTTTCGGGGGGTGCGGGACGCTAGGCTGGGCGCGTTCAACCGGATGCCGCTGCCGCGGCGGGGAAGAAGGAGTGCCCGATGGCCGACGTCACGAAGCCCGCAGAGCCCACGCCGCTCGAGGAGCCGCGCACCGAGACAGTCACCGAGACGGCCGCCGAGCCCGTCGTCGTCCCCGCTCCCATCCCCGCCACCCGTCACACCTCGGAGAACGAGGTCGTCGACCGGCCCGCCACCGATGAGCCGCCCGTCGAGACCGCCGTCATCGAGCCCGCCTCCGTGCCCTACGAGACCGAGGTCATCACCCCCGCGAGCGCGCCCGAGGTGATCGCGCTGGCCGAGACCACCCCACCGCCGCACGTGGCCCAGGAGGTCATCGTCGTCGACGCGCCGGTGCCCCCGCGCAAGCGCGGCAACCGCCTCGCGGGTCTCGGGCTCGCCCTGCTGGCATCGATCGTCCTGGCCGCGCTGCTCGCCGGTGTCGCGATCCTCCTGCAGGTCCTCGACGGCTCCGCGGTCGACGTCGCCTTCCTGACCGAGCCGCTCTTCTACGTGCCGATCGCCCTCTTCTTCCTGGCGACCATCCTCATCGTGGCGATCGTGAACACCGCACCGTGGTGGAGCTACATCGTCACTTCCGTCCTCATCGGCGCGGCGGTCTACTTCGGAACCGCGGGCATCGCCCTGCTCGAGGCAGGCGTCCTCCAGCTGACGCAGTCCGAGGCGAACGCCGTCTACTTCGAGGCGCTCGCCCAGCCGCTCACGATCGCCGCGGGCCTCCTGGCGCGCGAGGTCGCGATCTGGACCGGCGCCATCCTCGGACGACGTGGCCGCGGCGTGCGCGCGCGCAACGTCGAGGACCGCGAGGCCTTCGAGCGCGAGCAGGCCTCCCTCATCCCGAGGGCTTGATCGTGGGCGCCGGGCGTCTGCTGCCGTTCCTGGTGGCGGTCGTCTACGGCGCCTGCATCGTCGCCTGCTGGGGGCTGACCAGCCTCGTGACCGACACCGATGTCATCCGGTATCCGGACGCGGGGCCGCTGCTCGGGCCCGCGATGGCGCTGGCCGCCGGACTCGTCGCGCTGGGTTGGTTCACCCGGGTCGCCCGGAGCCCGCAGCGCCGAGGAACGGCCGTCCTGGCGGCGGTGACGATCTGGGCCGCGATGCTCGTGGTCGGGGCGGTCGGCTACACGCTGACCCGGGGGAGTGTGGCCTGGTTGCTGCTGTTCGCCGGCGACTATGCCGCCAGCCCGTTCCTGCTGCTCCCCGCGGTGCTGGTGATCCCGCTCCTGTTCGCTGCGGGCGCTCTCGCCCGTACCCCGAAACCATTTGACCCCCGATAGGCACCCGACTACCATTGGCGAGGTGTGCGCTTTGTTGCGCGCCTGCGTCGTGCCCTCGGGCCGGACGGGCTCGAAGCTCCTCGCACAACAGGGATGCATCCCCCACGGGATGGCCCCCACGGCATACCCCCGCAGATCCGACGCGATTGATCGTGTCGGGCGGTGGTCTGGATGTGAAACATCAACCGCTGTCACCGTGCAGCACAATCAGGAGTAATCAGTGCCTACTATTCAGCAGCTGGTTCGTAAGGGGCGCACGCCGAAGGTCGTCAAGACCAAGGCCCCCGCGCTCAAGGCGAACCCCCAGCAGCGCGGCGTCTGCACCCGCGTTTACACGACCACCCCGAAGAAGCCGAACTCGGCCCTCCGCAAGGTCGCCCGCGTCAAGCTCTCCAACGGGACCGAGGTCACGGCCTACATCCCCGGCGAGGGCCACAACCTCCAGGAGCACTCGATGGTGCTCGTTCGTGGCGGTCGTGTGAAGGACCTCCCCGGCGTTCGCTACAAGATCGTTCGTGGCGCACTCGACACCCAGGCGGTCAAGAACCGTAAGCAAGCGCGTAGCCGCTACGGAGCGAAGATGGACAAGAAGTAATGCCTCGTAAAGGACCAGCACCGAAGCGTCCCGTCGTCGCGGACCCGGTATACGGAGCCCCGATCGTCAGCCAGCTCGTCAACAAGATCCTTCTTGACGGCAAGAAGGGCCTCGCCGAGCGCATCGTCTACGACGCGCTCGCCGGAGTCGCTGCCAAGAACGGCCAGGACGCCGTCGTCACGCTCAAGAAGGCCCTCGACAACGTGCGCCCGACCCTCGAGGTCCGCAGCCGCCGCGTCGGTGGCTCGACCTACCAGGTCCCGGTCGAGGTCAAGCCTCACCGCGCCAACACCCTCGCGCTGCGCTGGCTCACCAGCTACGCGAAGGCCCGTCGCGAGAAGACCATGACCGAGCGTCTGACCAACGAGATCCTGGACGCGTCCAACGGTCTCGGCGCCGCCGTCAAGCGTCGCGAGGACACCCACAAGATGGCCGAGTCGAACAAGGCCTTCGCGCACTACCGCTGGTAACAGCGCACCGGTGGCCGTGCCCGTCCTCGACGGGCCCGGCCACCGGTCACACACTTCCGACTTCCGAAAGTAAGGAACCCCCGTGGCACAAGACGTGCTCACCGACCTGAACAAGGTCCGCAACATCGGCATCATGGCCCACATCGATGCCGGCAAGACCACCACGACCGAGCGCATCCTGTTCTACACGGGTGTCAACCACAAGATCGGCGAGACGCACGATGGCGCCTCGACGACCGACTGGATGGAGCAGGAGCAGGAGCGTGGCATCACGATCACCTCCGCCGCCGTCACCTGTTTCTGGAACAAGAACCAGATCAACATCATCGACACCCCCGGTCACGTGGACTTCACGGTCGAGGTGGAGCGTTCGCTCCGCGTCCTCGACGGTGCCGTCGCCGTCTTCGACGGCAAGGAGGGCGTCGAGCCCCAGTCCGAGACCGTCTGGCGTCAGGCCGACAAGTACAACGTCCCCCGCATCTGCTTCGTCAACAAGATGGACAAGCTCGGCGCGGACTTCTACTTCACCGTCGACACCATCGTCAACAAGCTCGGTGCCAAGCCGCTGGTCCTCCAGCTGCCGATCGGTTCCGAGAGCGCCTTCGTCGGCGTCGTCGACCTGGTCGAGATGCGCGCACTCGTGTGGCCGTCCGACTCCAAGGGCGACGTCACCATGGGCGCCAAGTACGAGGTGCAGGAGATCCCCGAGGACCTCAAGGAGAAGGCGGCCGAGTACCGCCAGACGCTCCTCGAGACCATCGCGGAGACCGACGACGCCCTGCTCGAGAAGTTCTTCGCGGGCGAGGAGCTGACGGTCGCCGAGATCAAGGCCGGCATCCGCAAGCTCACCGTCAACAGCGAGATCTACCCGGTCCTCTGTGGTTCGGCGTTCAAGAACCGCGGTGTGCAGCCGATGCTGGACGCCGTCGTCGACTTCCTGCCGAGCCCGCTCGACGTCCCCGCGACCGAGGGCACCGACCCCCGCGACGAGGAGACCAAGATCGAGCGTCACCCGAACGCGGACGAGCCCTTCGCGGCCCTCGCGTTCAAGGTCGCGGTCCACCCGTTCTTCGGTCGTCTCACCTTCATCCGCGTCTACTCGGGTCGTCTCGACTCGGGCGGACAGGTCGCCAACTCGACCAAGGGCAAGAAGGAGCGCATCGGCAAGATCTTCCAGATGCACGCCAACAAGGAGATCCCCGTCGACAGCGTGACCGCCGGTCACATCTACGCGGTCATCGGCCTCAAGGACACCACCACCGGTGACACCCTGAGCGACCCGCAGAACCAGGTCGTCCTCGAGTCGATGACGTTCCCGGATCCGGTGATCGAGGTCGCCATCGAGCCGAAGACGAAGGCCGACCAGGAGAAGCTCGGTACGGCCATCCAGAAGCTGGCCGAAGAGGACCCGACGTTCCGCACCGAGCAGAACCAGGAGACGGGCCAGACCGTCATCAAGGGAATGGGCGAGCTCCACCTCGACATCCTCGTCGACCGCATGCGTCGCGAGTTCAACGTCGAGGCGAACGTGGGCAAGCCCCAGGTCGCCTACCGCGAGACGATCCGCAAGTCGGTCGAGAAGTACGACTACACCCACAAGAAGCAGACCGGTGGATCCGGCCAGTTCGCCAAGGTGCAGATCTCGATCGAGCCCATGGAGGTCACCGCTGAGACCTCGTACGAGTTCGTGAACGCCGTCACCGGTGGTCGCATCCCGCGCGAGTACATCGGTTCGATCGACGCCGGTATCCAGGACGCGATGCAGGTGGGTATCCTCGCCGGCTTCCCGACCGTGGGTATCAAGGCGACCATCGTCGATGGTGCGGCGCACGACGTCGACTCCTCGGAGATGGCGTTCAAGATCGCCGGTTCGATGGCATACAAGGAGGCTGCGCGTCGTGCCCAGCCGACGCTGCTCGAGCCGCTCATGGCCGTCGAGGTCCGTACGCCCGAGGAGTACATGGGCGACGTCATCGGCGACCTGAACTCGCGTCGTGGACAGATCCAGTCGATGGAGGACGCCACCGGCGTCAAGGTCATCGCTGCGAAGGTCCCGCTGTCCGAGATGTTCGGCTACGTCGGCGACCTGCGGTCGAAGACGTCCGGACGCGCCGTCTACTCGATGACGTTCGACAGCTACGCCGAGGTCCCGAAGGCTGTTGCCGACGAGATCGTCCAGAAGAACAAGGGCGAATAGTCCCTTCCCGTGCTCAGTGGTGGGGGTCGACTTCGGTCGGCCTCCACCGCACCGAGACAAAACAAGTAAAGTAACAACACACCAACCCGCAGGGCATCCGGAAACCATCCGGATGCGCTACGACCGAGTCCTGAGGAGGACCCACTGTGGCTAAGGCCAAGTTCGAGCGGAGCAAGCCGCACGTAAACATCGGAACCATCGGACACGTTGACCACGGAAAGACGACGCTCACCGCGGCGATCTCCAAGGTCCTTGCCGACCGTTTCCCGTCCGCCACCAACGTTCAGCGCGACTTCGCGTCGATCGACTCCGCTCCCGAGGAGCGCCAGCGCGGCATCACGATCAACATCTCGCACGTCGAGTACGAGACGTCGAAGCGCCACTACGCGCACGTCGACGCCCCCGGCCACGCCGACTACATCAAGAACATGATCACCGGTGCCGCCCAGATGGACGGCGCGATCCTCGTGGTCGCCGCGACCGACGGCCCCATGGCCCAGACGCGTGAGCACGTGCTGCTCGCGAAGCAGGTCGGCGTGCCGTACCTGCTCGTCGCGCTCAACAAGTCCGACATGGTCGACGACGAGGAGATCCTGGAGCTCGTCGAGCTCGAGGTCCGCGAGCTCCTGTCGAGCCAGGGCTTCCCCGGCGACGACGCCCCCGTCGTGCGCGTCTCGGGCCTCAAGGCTCTCGAGGGCGACACCAAGTGGGAGGACTCGATCATCGAGCTCATGGACGCCGTGGACTCCTCGGTTCCGGACCCGGTGCGCGACAAGGACAAGCCGTTCCTCATGCCGATCGAGGACGTCTTCACGATCACCGGTCGTGGAACCGTCGTCACGGGCCGCGCCGAGCGTGGCACCCTGGCCATCAACTCGGACGTCGAGATCGTCGGCATCCGTCCCACCCAGAAGACCACGGTCACGGGTATCGAGATGTTCCACAAGCAGCTCGACGAGGCCTGGGCCGGCGAGAACTGTGGTCTGCTGCTCCGCGGCACCAAGCGTGAGGACGTCGAGCGCGGCCAGGTCGTCGTCAAGCCCGGTTCGGTCACCCCGCACACCAACTTCGACGGGACCGCATACATCCTGTCGAAGGAGGAGGGTGGACGTCACAACCCGTTCTTCACGAACTACCGTCCGCAGTTCTACTTCCGTACCACCGACGTCACCGGCGTCATCTCGCTGCCCGAGGGCACCGAGATGGTCATGCCCGGCGACACCACCGACATGACCGTTGAGCTGATCCAGCCCATCGCCATGGAGGAGGGCCTCGGCTTCGCCATCCGTGAGGGTGGCCGCACCGTCGGCGCCGGCACGGTCACGAAGATCATCAAGTAGTCTTCGACACCTGTCAGGAAGGGCCCCGCAGCTTCGGCTGCGGGGCCCTTTCCGTTGCCCCGTTGTGCTGGGGACCTCTGTTGGGCATGATGGTCCGGACGAGGCTCCGGGATGTCCCTGGTTCGGCCGGGACACATACGACGGAGTAGACGTGCCAGAAATCCGCGCGAGCGTGGGAGCGCTCTCATGAGCGGCCTGCGGGGCTGGGTGGCGGCGACCCCTCGTAAACGACTCGTTCGGCAGTGGCGACCGGCCAGCCTCGTGCTGGTCGTCGCGCTGGTCGCGGCGACCATCCTGGCAACGCTCGTCACGCTCTCCGACGCGAGTGAGCGCGGGGCCGTACGCGGTGCCCTGGAGCTCGTCGAGCCGGAGCGCACCACCATCGATGTCTTCCTGTCCTACCCGTCCGCGGGGACGGCCGAGGCCGCCGCCACCGTCGACGGGGCCGTGGAGGGCCTGCTGGGCCGTCCCACGCTGCAGTCGTCGGTCGAACTCAGCACGATGCAGACGATCCCGCGCGTCGGGGCGGTGCCGCAGCTCGCCTACCTCGGCGAGCTCGACGACATCGAGGCCCATGTCGAGCTGGTCGACGGGGTGTGGCCGACCGGTCGAGTCCCCGGCTACGTGGCAATCCCGCAGATCGCCGCGGACGTGCTCGGCGTCGCCCTGGGCGACACGATCGCCATGGCGCCCGGGTTCCGGCAGCCCACCGTGGAGTACCGGGTGGTGGGCATCTACACGCCGCTCGCCGCCGAGTCCGACTACTGGGACCCGGACGTCCTGGAGGGGCGCGGTCACGACCCCGCCTTCCCGGTCCCCGGCACCTTCGGCGGCCTGCGGGTCGACGCGGTCGGCCCGTTCATCGCCGCGCCCGGAGCCATCGATGCGCTGGGACTGGAACGGGAGCGCCTCGTCCTCCGCCACCAGCCGGACCTCTCGGCCGTGACCTCCGCTGATCTCGCCGGACTGAGGGCGGACCTCGACGAGGCGACCACGGCCATCCCGACGGCGATCGGGGAGGTGGCCGCCAACGTCTACGTCTCGACCGAGCTCGACACGGTGGTCCGCGAGACGGCCGCGGGGGTCGCGCTCACCCGCAGCACGGTGGCCGTCGTCAGCCTCATGCTGCTCGTGCTGTCGATCGCCGTCCTCACCGGCGCCGCGCGCCTGCTCGCCGCCTCACGCGCGGGCGAGCGTCGACTGCTGCGCTCCCGCGGTGCGTCCCGGGGCCAGCTGGTCACGCTGGCAGCGGGGGAGGGCGTCGTCCTCGCCGCTCTGGTCGCCGTCGGCGCGCCGCTGCTCGCCGGGCTGCTCTACCGGGCGCTGGCCACCAGCGATGCGATGGCAGCGGCGGGGATGCCCGCCGAAGCCGGGTTCGTGCCGCTCGCCTGGTTCGCCGGTGCCGTTCTGGGGGTCGTGGCCCTCGCGATCCTGCTCGGCCCGGCCTTCTCCCGCGACGAGCTGGACGGAGCGCGTCAGGAGCGTGCTCCCTTCGTCCAGCGTTCCGGCATCGACATCGCCGTGATCGCCCTGGCCGGCGTCGCCTACTGGCAGGTGGCCGCCTACAGCGGGACCGTCGGTGACGGGATCGACATCACGCCCGACCCGATCCTTGCGGTGTCGCCCGCGCTCATCGTGCTCGCCGGTGCGCTCGCCTGCGTGCGACTCGTTCCACCGCTGGCGCGGGCGGCCGACGGACTCGCGGCCGGAGCCCGCGGTGCAGCGGTCGCGCTCGCGGCCTGGCAGGTCGCCCGCCGTCCCGTCCAGCTCGTCGCGATGGTCCTGCTGCTCGCGCTCGCCATCGGCGTCGGTTCGTTCACGCAGTCATTCCTCGTCACCTGGCGCCAGGCGCAGCTCGACCAGTCGGCCTTCGCGGTGGGCGCCCCGATCCGGGTCACCGGAGGCGCCGGTGCGGCCGAGGCGCCCGCGGGTGACCCCGAGCCGACCGCGTTGCGCGACGCGCTGCTGGTGGCGGACGAGTCCACCGGCTTCGGCGGGATCATCCCGGGTGCCGGCGAGGAGGCGCAGATCCTTGCTATCACCGCGGGAGCGCGTTCGATGCTGGAGCGCGGCCGCACGGGGGAGACGTCGGGAGTCGCGATCGCGGAGGCGCTCGGCGAGGCGCCGGCCACCTCGTACGGAGTCGAGCTGCCCGAGGGCACCGCCCTGATCACCGCCGAGCTGCGTGCGTGGAGTGCGGAGGACGTGCCCGACCTGCGCATCACGGCCCGCGTCGTCCTCGAACACCCCTCCGGTGCCATGACGGTGCATGAACTGCAGGCCGCCGCCGGCTCTCCGGCCGAGTTCGACGGCGAGCCCACCACCCGCACCGCGCTCCTCGACCTCCCGACGGAGGAGGGCGCTCGTATCGTCGCGTTCCAGGCGAGTGTCGCCTTCGCCAGCGGATCCGACGCCGACGTGATCGAGGGGGACGCGATCGTCATGATCCGCGGCTTGGCCTCCTCCCCGGAGGACGGGGGACGGGCCACCGCGCTCACCGTCGACCCCGAGGAACGATGGAACGCCTACGGCGACGATGTCGCCACGCAGGCGCTGGTCTCCCCGCTGCGGCAGGAGGGCTGGCAGTACGGCATGGACTTCACGATCCCCGCGGGGCTGGAGACGGGGTTGACGGTGACGACCATGGGCTGGCCGACCGTCGTCTCGATCCCGAGCGTGGTCGACGCCAGCACGGCCGCCGCCCTGGACGTCGGCCCGTCATCGCGTCTCCGCGCGGTGCTGGACGCGGTCCCGGTCCCGATCGCGGTGCGGGACGTCGTCGAACACGTCCCGGGTGTCGGGTCGCAGAGCGGCGTCGTGGTCGTCGACCAGACGCTCCTCGCCCGATCCCTCGTGCAGTCGGGGGTGACGCGATCGCTTGTCGACCAGTGGTGGGTCGACCTCCCCGCCGACGAGCACGCGGCCTACCTAGCGGCGCTGCCGGAAGGGCTCGTCGGTGTGTCCGGCCCCGTTTCGGGTGAGGAGCAGCTCGGCCACCCGCTCCGTGTCGCGGTGGAGCTCGCGCTTCGTCTGGTGGCCGTGGGGGCGGCGGTGCTCGCTGCCATCGGCTTCGCCATCCACGGCGTCGGGGCGCTGAGGGCGAGGCGCCTCGAGTTCGCCCGTCTGCGCGCGCTCGGCCTCGACCGCCGTGCCCTGGTGGGGATCGTGGGCGTGGAGACCCTCCTCGCCGTGGTTCTCGGTGCGGCTTTCGGACTGGGGATCGGGATCCTTCTCGCCTACCTGCTCGGCCCGCTCATCGGGACGGGGGTCGACCCGGTCCCGCCGGTCCTCGTCGTCATTCCGCCGCTCGAACTCGCGCTCACGGTCGCGGTGGTCGCGGTGGTCTACGCGGTCGTGGTGATCGCGCTGGCCCTCGCGCAGCGCCGGGCGCACCCGGCCGCGATCCTCCGGGAGGTGGGCGAGTGAACCGCCACGAACTCGTATCCCTCCTCCGTGCCCAGGTCCGCGTGGCGGTCCGCCGGGCGCGGACGGACCAGGCGCTCCTCATCGCGCAGTTCGGCTTCGTGGCGCTCGCGAGCCTGCTCGCGGTGCTGGGCCCTGGCCTCCTGCTGTCGACCATCGACGGCGGCGTGCGCGACGAGGTCAGGGCGGCGGGCAGCGCAGCCGACGTCGAGGTGCGCATGGCCGTCGGGGACCGCGGACAGAACCGCCCGGCCTCGCTCACCCCGGACGAGGCGATCGACTACGCAGCGGAGCTGCCGGCAACGCTGCCGCCGGGGCTGGGGTCCGTGGACCGGGTCGTGCAGCTGAGCGTTCTCTCCCCGTACGCCTCGATCAGGGACGAGGACGGCGACCGCGCGCGCGACGACTACGACCTCCAGGTCCGTCCCGCGATGCTCGTGCCAGGGGACGCCGAGTCGGTCGACGTCGTCGAGGGACGGCTGCCCGAGCCGGCCGACGACGTCGTCGAGATCGTGATGGCCCGCGGGACGGCCGATGCGGGAGGCATCGCCGTCGGTGACCGTCTTGGTGCCTGGTTCGCGCCCGGCGACCGGGCCGAGCGTGACGGCGACAACGGACCCGTCCTCGACTACCTCGTCGTCGGTCTCGTCGAACCGCGGGACGCGGACGACGAGCGGTGGTCCGACCGGTCGAGCCTCTGGGAGACCCAGGAACGCTCCGCGTCGAGCGCCGAGGTGCGTTTCGTCCGGATGACGGCCCTCGCCGTGCCGGAAGGCATGCTGCTCCAGGCAGAGCAGCTCCGCCCGCCGCTGGAGGGGATCATCCGCATCCGCCTCGACGTGGACGCCGTCACCGCTGAGAGGGCGGAGACCATCGGCACCGAGGTGCGTGGACTCGTCGTGGATGCCGAACCCCTGTCCGCCGGAACCGGAGCGGTCATCGACGTGCGGACCGGATTAGGCGACGTCCTCGGGGCATACCCGGTCGTTGCGCGGGCGGCACTCGCCCAGATGTCCGTGATGATGGCCGGCGTGATCGGGATCGCCGCCGTCGTGCAGGTGCTGCTGGCCGGTCTCATCATCGGCCGACGCTCCGGAGCACTCGCGCTCGAGCGGGCGCGCGGGGCATCACTGACCGGGATCGCGGGGCGCACGCTGCTCGAGTCCGGCACCGTGGCGGTCGCCGGCGTGGTCGTGGGACTCGCGCTCTCGCAGATCGTCTTCCCCGGCCGGATCGCCGAGCCGGGAGCCGCGCTCGTCGGGGGCCTCATCGCGGCGCTCGCCGCTCCCGTGATCGCCGTGGCACGCGTGCTGCCGTTGTGGGCCGGGCGGCGTACGCCGGCCAACCGGGACGCCCGTCGCCGTCTGGCGGGTCGCCGACGGAGCCGCCGCCTCGTGGTGGAACTCGCCGTCATCCTGCTGGCCGTCGCCGCGCTCTACGCGCTGCGCGACCGCGGGTTGCTGCAGGCCAGGACGGGCGGAATCGATCCGCTCCTCGCCGCGGCGCCGCTCCTCGCCTGCGTCGCGGTCGCGATCGTCATCCTCCGCCTGTTCCCGTACCCGGTCCGGCTCATCAGCCGCATCGGTCGACGGGACCGGGGCGTCCTCGGCCTGCTCGCCGCCGTGCGCGCACAGCAGGGGCTCGCCCTCGCTCCGCTCCTCGCGCTGACCCTCGGTACCGCTCTTGCGACCAGCGGAGGTCTGCTCGTCGAGACCGTCCGCGGCGGTCTCGACGAGGCCGCCTGGGATCGCGTCGGAGCGGATGTCCGTGTCGACGCTGCCGTGAGTTCGACCGCGCTCGAGGAAGTCCGCGCAGCCGAGGGGGTCGCGGCGGCGTCGGCCACCTCGATGCGCGTCGGGGTGGGCATCGACTTCGGGACGACGACGGTCTCGGCGACCGTCCTCGGGGTGGACGAGTCCTACGGTGCCGTCGTCGAGTCCCTGCCGACGGGTGGGGACGGTACCCCCTACTCGGCCCTCGTCGGTGTGGAGACGGACGACCCGGAGGCACCGTTGCCCGCCGTCCTCGACGAGAGGCTCGCGCGTTCGCTCACCAGCGACACCATCGCCATGTACTTCGGGCCCGACTACGTCGAACTGCGGGTCGTGGGCGTCGTGCCGGGTGGTCCAGAGGGCTACGCCGCAGGTCCCTTCGCCTTCGTGGACCTCGAGGGTCTCGCCTTGCGTACCGACCCCGCCGTGACGCCCACGCGCGTCCTCGTGATGGGGGAGGGCGCCATGGCGGCGACCGACGCGTTGAACCTCCCGGACGACTCCGTCACCGGCAGGGCCGAGTGGATCACCGACCGTCGCGGCCTCTCGATCGTGGCGGGGGTGGAGGCGACGATGCTGCTCGCCACCATTTCCGCGGTGCTGCTCGCGGCGATCGCCCTCGTGGCGACCGTCGTCGGCGGAGCGCGTGAGCGCGGTCGCACACTGGCGATGCTGCGCACGCTCGGGATGCGGCCGCGACTCGGCTGGTGGCTCGCGCTCGCGGAGCTGCTGCCGGTGGTCATCGCCGCCATCATCGGCGGTACGGCGGCCGGGGTGCTGGTCGTCCTGTCGCTGGCGCCCGCGCTGGGGCTGGACGTCCTGGCGGGCGGGCTCGCGGTTCCGGAGCCGGCCATCGCCCCCGGGGTCTTCCTCGGGATCGCGGGCGGCGCGATCGTGCTGCTGGGGGTCGGCGTCCTCGCGGACGTGCTCGTCCACCGCCGCGAGAGATTGAACGAGGTTCTGAGAGTGGGAGAGACGGTATGACCGACAACGGACAGGGCGGCGAGTACGGTTCGGACGCCCTCATCGTGTGCGACAACCTCGTGCGCATCTTCCAGGTGGAGAACGTGGAGGTGCAGGCCCTCCAGGGTCTCGACCTCCTCGTGACGGAGGGGGAGATGATCGCGATCGTCGGTGCCTCCGGATCCGGTAAGTCGACCCTCCTCGGCGTCCTCTCGGGGCTCGACGTGCCGACGGCGGGCCGTGCCCGGGTGGCGGAATGGGACCTGCTGCGCATGTCGGCGGCGGACCGGCTCGCCTACCGTCGCAATGTCGTCGGCTTCGTCTGGCAGCAGACGGCGCGCAACCTGCTGCCCTACCTGTCCGCGATCGAGAACGTGGAACTCCCGATGGTGTTCTCCGGGGTGAAATCCGCTGAGCGGGCGCGGCGCTCCGCCGAACTCCTCGATGCACTCGGGATGGGACCGCGCGCCCACCACCGTCCCTCCGAGCTGTCCGGTGGCGAGCAGCAGCGTGTCGCCATCGCCGTGGCGCTCGCGAACCGCCCGAAGGTGCTCTTCGCGGACGAGCCGACCGGTGAGCTCGACGAGGCGACCGGCGACGACGTGTTCGCCGCACTGCGATCCGCCAACACCGATCTGGGCGCCACGGTCGTCATCGTGACGCACGACGCCGCGGTCTCCGGGCAGGTGCAGCGCACGGTCGCCATCCGCGACGGGCGCACCGCCTCCGAGGTGGTCCGCCGCACCGAGGTCGACGAGCACGGCACCCACTCGCTCGTCGCGCAGGAGTACGCGGTCCTCGACCGCGCGGGGCGGATGCAGCTGCCGGCCGAGTACCGGGTCGCGCTCGGCCTTCGTGATCGGGTGCGGTTGGAACTGGAGCCCGACCACATCGGGGTGTGGGGCGACGAAGAGGCGGAGGGATCACGATGACCGCAGCACTGGAGGTGACCGGCCTCGAGCGGGTGTTCAGCGGGTCGGCCGGGAAGGTGCGTGCCCTCGGCGGCGTCGACTTCCGGATCGAGCCGGGAGAGCTGGTCGCTCTGGCCGGCCGATCCGGCTCCGGGAAGACGACACTGCTCAACTGCCTCGGCGGGCTCGACAGCCCGACGGCGGGCAGCATCCGCATCGGCGACGACGAGCTCACGACCATGAACGAGGACGAGCGGACGCGGTTGCGGCGCGATCGGGTGGCCTTCGTCTTCCAGACCTTCGGTCTCGTCCCCATGATCACCGCCGCCGAGAACGTCGGGTTGCCCATGCGTCTGCGGCGCACGCCGTCGGGGGAGCGCGAGGAGCGCGTCGCCGACCTGCTCGCCCGGGTCGGGTTGTCCGGCCACGGCGCCCAGCGACCGGCCGAGCTCTCGGGCGGTCAGCAGCAGCGCGTGGCGATCGCTCGTGCCCTGGCGAACTCGCCCGAACTGCTCATCGCGGACGAGCCGACCGGCCAGCTCGACGCGGAGACGGGGGCCCGCATCATGGCCCTCCTGCGCGACGTCGTGCGGTCCGACGGGATGACCGCCCTCGTCGCCACCCACGATCCCGTGCTCATGTCGATGGCCGACCGGGTCCTGCGCCTGGCGGACGGCGTCATCGTCGCCGACTAGGCGGGCGGTGGTCGCAGCCCCGCGCGGGTGAGGCGCCCGGCCAGGGCGCGGGCGGCGAGCGCGACGGCCGTGACGGCGATGAGGCGCGCGCCCGCCACGAGGGCGACCAGGGCCGGGGAGAGCAACCGGCTGTCGATGACCGGGATCGTGATGGCCGCGATGACCGCGCCGCCCACCAGGCCGGTCACGACCCAGACGAGCACCCGGTCCCGGCGGCGACCGGACGCCCACAGGACGAGATCCATCACGGCGGCCGGGACGACGAGTGCGAGGACGAGCAATGGCCCCAGTGTCGTCGCGACGAGGGCGACAAGACCGCTGACGAGGGCCGTCAGCGTCGCGGCGCCCGGCCGTCGCAACCACGCCGCCGCCAGGAGCGGCCCCAGCATGTGCACGCTCGCGACGAGCGCGTAGAGCGGAGGCGAGAGCAGGGCGAGCGCGCTGGTGACGGGCGAGAGGCCGATCACGAGCAGGCCGGAGAGCGCGCCGATGGCGGCGCACGTCAGCAGGGCCCGGCTCGATCGCACCCGGTGAGTCTTCCACAGGGTGGCGTGGCACCCGGGGTGAAAGCCGGGGTGAAAAGACGGCCTCCGCCGTCATGGACCGGGTGTGGCGCGGCTCTACTGGACCCCGGCATGACCCCCGCATTCGGGTCGGGGGAGTCGTCTGCCCTTCCCAAGGACCACCATGAACCACCGCTCACGCCTGCCGCGACGTCTCGCCGCCCTCCTGACCGCCCTCGCGACCGTCGCGCTCGTCCTCGTCGCCGCGCCTGCCGCGAACGCGGTCGTCATGAACGTGTCGATCCAGCCGACCAGTGCCACGACGCAGCCCTCGGGCTCGCAGTTCAGCTACCAGGTCAACTTCGCCTGCCTCGGGACGAACGCGCCCACCTGCGCCGACGCCGAGCTGACCATCCCGCTCACCGGGGACGTCGACATGACCGGGTGGGCCTTCGAGGTCACCGGCGGCCCGGCCGGCTTCATCGAGTCGTGGAGTGTCGACGCGACGGCCGGTGCCCTCGTCATCGCCCTCGGCGACATGAACGCCGGCGCCTCGCAGGGCATCACCGTCCGCCTGACGCCTCCGAACCTCCAGACCCCGAACGGCACCACCTGGTCGCTGCTGCCCACCGTGTCGAGCCTGGATCCGGCGATGGACGACTCGACGGCCCCGACGGCGGCGACCGGCACGGCTACCGCGACCGTCCCGCTCAGCATCGCCAAGACCAGCCCGCGCAGCTTCTACTACGAGGGCACGGACGTCACCTACACGATCACCGCGACCTGCCCGGCGACGAAGCCGGTCGGATCCCTCTACGCCGACTCGATGACCATCCTCGACATCCTTCCTGCCGGGCTCGAACTCGTCGACCCCGCCGACTACGACTACGACCCCGCGACCCGCGAGATCCGCTGGGAGGTGGCCGCCGGCCAGCTGCCCGCCGCGTGCGGTGGCCCGGTGGGCACGCCCGCCGTCACCCGCCAGGTCGTCGCCACCGTCGGTCCGGTCGGGCCGACCTCGGGCGACGCCTTCGCCTCCTACGCCGAGGTCGCCAACACCGCGACCGTCACAGCCGTCCCCGCCGGCGGCGGAACCGCCTCCGCCCCCCAGCAGGCGACCCGGACCATCGTCGTGCTCGACACCGGCGACCTCCCCCAGCCGGGAACCCGTTCCCTCGGGAAGAGCGCGTCCGGCCCGCTGCGTCACGCCGACGCGCCGGCCGCGCCGGCGGGGACCTACCCGGGGCGCTGGCTGCCCAACGGCATCGCCCAGGACGCGCCCGCGTCCGTGCTCGACGCCAGCCCCGGGTCGTACTCGCTGACCCCTCGCGTCCAGTACGAAGAGTTCCAGTACGAGATCCGCGACCGCATGCCGTGCCTCGAAGGTGCTGACAATGTCTACACGCCGAGCGCGGGACTCTGCGCGACACCGGCCTTCCACCCCATCGCCGTGCGCATCGGGTTCTCCGGCCCCGCCCCGGCCGCTGGGTACGCACCGCTCTACGTCGACAACCGCGACGGACTCACCTACCCTTTCAGCGTCTCCTCGAGCGGGTCGGGGTGGGCGAGCTGGGTGATCCCCACGACCGCCATCGCGCATGTCGCTGAGATCGTGATCCCGCGGGACGACAGCCAGGAGCTCCGCCGCACCGACACGATCACCGTCCACGGCTTCGCCGACACCGCCACGACGGCCGGCGATGTGCTGCAGAACCGCGGAGAGGTGACCTGGTTCCTCCGGTCGGAGGTCACGCCCTATGGCACGCCCCAGCTCTCGAACACGGCCGACATCTTCGTGCTCGACGGCCCGCAGCTCGGCATGCAGAAGTCGATGACGAACATCGGTGGTGCTACCGGCACGCAGGCGAACGTCTCGCTCACCGCCACCCTTCAGACCCCCGGGGTCCCCGCGGACGGAGTCGTCGTCACCGACCTCCTTCCGCTCGGCTCCGAGATCGTCACCGAGGACCTTCGTGCGGTCGTCCGGCAGGCGGGTGGCGCGGACATCGTCGTGACGGCGCCGCAGCTGCAGGTGGAGGTCATCGACGACCACCTCGGGACGGGTAGGCAGCTCGTGCGGGTCACGGTCCCCGTCGACGCCTTCAGCGGTCCCGGCCGTTACGTCGTGGCCCTGGACAGCTTCGTCGTGACGAAGCCGACCCAGCCGGGCACGTACACGAACAGCGCCCAGGTGTTCCACGACAACGCGAGCACGCTCGGCCAGTGCTCGGCCGGTCAGTACCGCAGTGACGACGCCGAGGGCCTCCGCCCCGGAGCGGTGACGGCGGTCGCGAACTGCGAGGCCTCCGCGACCTTCGTCACGGCGCTGTCCTCCGAAGGGCAGTTCACCCTCGCCAAGACGGTGCAGGGCGACTACGACGACGCCCCCGTCGCCTTCCCGGCGGTGGGCCACGTCGCTCTCGAGAGTGGCGTCGCCGACTACTCCATCGAGTGGACCAACGTCGGGGCTCCGACGCTGGAGGGCGTCGTCCTCTACGACGTCTTCCCGCACATCGGCGACACCGGCGTGAGCGGCGGACAGGCGGGTGAGCAGCGCGACAGCGAGTTCCGACCCGTGCTGGCGTCGATCGGCGCGGCACCCGCCGGCGTGACCGTCTCCTACTCCGCGTCCACCGACCCCTGCCGCGCCGAGGTGTACCCGTCCCAGCCCTCCGGCTGCGTCGACGACTGGACGACCGACGCCGACGCCCTCGGCGGTCTGGGCGAGGTCATGGCGATCCGCCTGACCTCGACGGCCGAGTACGTGACGGGCGCGGGCATCACGCTCGGTTTCCAGATGAGCGTGCCGACCGTCGACCGCGATCTGGTGGCCTGGAACAGCGTCGCCGCCTTCGCCCAGACGACCTCCGGGATCACGCTCGAGCCGAGCGAGGCGCCGAAGGTGGGCATCACCGCCTCGGAGAACCGCTTCGGGCTCGGCAAGGTGGCGGACGTCACCACGACGGACCGCGGCGAGAACGTCGTGTTCACGGTCACCGTCCGCAACGCCGGGACCGAGACCTCCGACCCGACGACCGTCACGGACGAGCTGCCGGTCGGCCTCGACCTCGTGTCCTCGGAGCCCGCGGGGGTGTGGGACGCCGACGCGCGCTCCATCTCCTGGGACGTGCCCGCCATGCCCGCGGGGGACGAGCTGGAGTACGAGGTCGTGGCCGTCGTGACCGCGGGGGCGATCGGCCCGCTGCTCACCAACCGTGCGGTCCTGCAGAACCCCGTCGGCTACTCCCCGGTGATCGTCAGTGAGGAGTGCGCCGATGACGCGGGCGAGGCCTGCGCGACCGTGCGGATCCCGCCGGCACCGCCGCTCGCCCACGCGGGTGTCGAGGTGGCCGGAATCGTCGCGGCCGCGCTGCTCGCCTTGGGCCTCGGTGCCCTCGTCGTCATGACCAACCGTCGACGACCGCTGCACCGCGCCTGACCGGGTCGGCGCGCGGCCGGGTCAGTCCGAGCCGCGCGCCAGCCCCCGCTCGAAGGCGACGCGCAGCGCCTCCTCCCGGGAGGTGACCCCGAGCTTGCGGTAGATGCTCCGCAACTGCGACTTGACCGTGTTGGTGGAGACGAACAACCGGGCCGCGATCTCCGCCGCGCCCGGAGCCGTCACCAGCTCGGCGAGCACGTCCAGCTCGCGGGCGCTGAGGCGGGGCATGACGGAGGCGGAGCCGAAGGGATCCGGCACACCCGCGAGCAGCTCCTCGGCGTCGACGCCGTCGACGAGGTGCAGGATCGGGAGCAGCTCGGAGCGCGGGACCATCATGAGGGGGCGCCGCAGCGCAGCCTCCCGCAAGACGCCGAGCGCGGTCGTGGCCGCCTCGACGCCGGCTGCCGGTCCACCGGTGCGCGCCAGCGCGACGGCCTGCACGAGAAGGGCCTCCGCCTGCGAACGGGGGAGGTGCCCGCCCTCCCAGACGAGAGGGTCGACGAGCTCGAGGGCGCGATCGGGCCGGTTCTCGGCGAGCGCGATGCGGGCGAGTGGGAGACGGGATTCGAGGCGCGCCGCGGGGAGGGTCTGGCGCGCCCGCTGGGTCTGACCGGCGGCGATCAGGAGGTCGGCCTTCGTGGCGGAGATCAGGGCGCTCATCGCGGTGCTCGTGGAGGCGATCTTGCGTTCGGCGAGTGCCGTCGTCATCCGTTGCGCACCGCCGAAGGCGTCGCCGTCGGTGAGGGCGATCAGCCCGTCCAGGCGCAGGAGCAGCGGCCAGTGCTCGATGGTGGGGCGATGCACGTCCAGCATGGCGACCTCGCGACGTGCCCCCTCGACGTCGAAGTCCTCCAGGTGCAGCAGTGCTTCGGCGAGGTGATAGCCCGTCGCCGAGTAGGTGCCGCGCCAGCCGGAGGGCGACTGACGCTCGCGGAGCGGTCCAAGGGCCGCGAGCGTCGCCACCATGTCGCCCCGCATGGCGGTGATGAGCACATCGAGGGAGAGGGCGTGCATCGCCCGCCAGGGGGCGCCCGTGGCACCCACGTCGCGGAGGAGGGGGGTCGCGTCCGCGTGACGGCCGACGTAGAAGAGACTCGTGGCCACCTGGAGCTGCACGATCGACAGGGTGCCCCGGAGGTCGTCGTCCGGCCGGTGCTCCCAGAGTGGCAGGTACTCGAGGATGTCGTCGGCCGTCCGAGCGGCCTGGTCGTGGCGTCCGGTGACGCGCTCCACCGCCATCCGGCAGATCAGGAGCCACATCCGCTCCGACGACTCGTCCTTGGCCAGGCGGTCGCGCAGCAGGCCGGAGGTGATCGTCGCGAGAGCCCGCAGTCGTTGCGAGGTCGTCGTCGGCTGCGCGTTGAGGAGGAGGGCGAGGGTCGTGAGCAGGATGGGGAAGCGACGCAGGGCGCCGGCGGGGATCTGGTCGAGGGCGTCCCGCATCTCCGCGCTGTAGAGCCGGGTGATGGGACCGAAATGCCGCCGCGTCACGGCGGACAACAGATCCCAGTCCCGGACGAGGGCCGCCTGCCGGATGGCGGTGGGGATGTCCTCGTTGGCATCCGCCCACCGGGCGAGACGGCGGCGCAGCTCGGGGACCTCTGCCGGGTATCGACGGACGAGCTCGGCCTCGAGTACCTCGCGGACGAAGGGGTGATGCCGGAACCGGCCGGCCTCGTCGCGCGCGCCAAGACCCTCCACCTCCATCCAGTCGAAGATCCCCGCATCGTCCACGTCATCCACGAGCGCCGCGACGACGGGGGCCGTGATGCGCTCGGCGATCGACGTCCGGAGCAGGAGGTCCAATCGCCCGCTCGATTCGAGCCCCGAGACCAGCCGTGCGCCCTCCTGCCGGACGAGGGCGTCGGCGGCCGTCGCCGCGCTCGAGGCCGGAGCGCCCTCCACCTCGACGAGGAGCAGCCGGACGCCGAGCGGCCAGCCCTCCGCGCGAGCGTGCAGGGCGGTGAGCACCGAATCTTCCAGCTCGATCCCGGCGGACCTGGCCGCGGCGATCGTGTCGTCCACCGTGAACGCCAGCCGCTCCCCACCGATCACCGTGGGGGAGAAGCGCGCCTTGGACACGGCTCCCTCCAACGCGGAGACCGTCCGCGTCCCGACGACGAGGTGCAGGCGGCTGCCCCGCTCGAGGAGCCAGAGGAGGTCGTCGATGACGGCCGTGTCGCGGAGGCGGTGCAGGTCGTCGACCACGAGGAGAACGGGCTCCGGCAGCTCGTGGAGGCCCCGATGGAGGGTCTGACGCAGTTCGTCCGTCGGCGAGGCGAAGGGGACGAGGTCGGCCAACAGCGAGCCCGGCGTCGCAATGCCTGCCCGCACCAGGGTGTCGACGACGGTCGACCAGAAGGAGAAGCGGCCCGAGGAGAGGTCGTCGACGGTCACCCACACCGCGGGGAGAGTGGTCGCCCGCTCGCTCGCCCACTCGCCGAGCAACGCGGTCTTCCCGGTTCCCGATGCTCCACGCACGATGGTCAGCGGATGGCGGGAGGCCGCCTCGATCTCCGCCACGAGTGCGGGCCGGGGGACCAGGCGGCGCAGGCGTGCCGGCGCCATGAACACCGGATCGCCTGCCACTCGATCCACCCTAACGGGGGTGGGAGGATGGAGTCCACGAAGTGCGACACGCCCGGGTTGCAGCAATACCGATCTTGCCGCTAAACTCGTCTAGTTCAACATTTCGGCTGCCCATGTGGTGGGTCGAATCACTTTCAGGCAGTGCACAGTGCGAACACTGGGCCGCGGGGAGCAGAACCAGCACTGAAGAAGTGCCAAAGCCTTAATCGAGTCAGTGCGTTCGCGTGCGGGCGCGCTGGCAACAAGTTGATACATACACAGTGGTGCGAAGGCACTCGTGCTCGTCAGAGCGTGGGGCCCGGCAACCAGGCATCCAATAGTCGCGCGTGCGGCCACGATGCTCATGACAGAGAGAGAGTCAGACATGGCGGGACAGAAGATCCGCATTCGGCTTAAGTCGTATGACCACGAGGTCATCGACTCTTCGGCACGCAAGATCGTCGACACGGTCACCCGCGCGGGTGCAACGGTCGTCGGTCCCGTCCCGCTTCCGACGGAGAAGAACGTGATCGCCGTGATCCGTTCCCCCCACAAGTACAAGGACAGCCGGGAGCACTTCGAGAAGCGCACCCACAAGCGTCTGATCGACATCATCGACCCGACGCCCAAGGCCGTCGACTCGCTCATGCGACTCGACCTGCCGGCCGACGTCAACATCGAGATCAAGCTCTAGGCGGGGAGGGAACCATGTCTGCAACCAAGACCAGCAAGGGCCTCCTCGGCACCAAGCTCGGAATGACCCAGGTCTGGGACGAGAACAACAAGCTCGTCCCCGTCACCGTCGTCGAGATCGCGCCGAACGTCGTGACCCAGATCCGCACGCCCGAGGTCGACGGCTACGACGCCGTCCAGATCGCCTACGGCCAGATCGACCCGCGCAAGGCCAACAAGCCCGCGACCGGTCACTTCGACAAGGCGGGCGTCACGCCTCGCCGTCACCTCACCGAGATCCGCACCCCCGACGCGGGTGACTACACCCTCGGCCAGGAGATCTCGCTGGACATCTTCGAGGCCGGCCAGCTGGTCGACGTCGTCGGCACCAGCAAGGGCAAGGGTTTCGCCGGTGTCATGAAGCGCCACAACTTCAAGGGTGTCTCGGCGAGCCACGGTGCTCACCGCAACCACCGCAAGCCGGGCTCGATCGGCGCCTCCTCGACCCCCAGCCGTGTCTTCAAGGGCATGCGCATGGCCGGTCGTATGGGTGGCGAGCGCGTCACGGTGCTCAACCTCAAGGTGCACGCCGTGGACCTCGAGAAGGGTCTGCTGCTCGTCAAGGGTGCCGTTCCCGGCGCCCGCGGCCGCATCGTCTTCGTCCGTAACGCTGTGAAGGGAGCCTGACCATGGCTACCGCTACCTCGCTCGACGTCGTCGACGCCGGTGGAAAGAAGACCGGTTCGGTCGACCTTCCCTCCGCGATCTTCGACGTTCAGACCAACGTCCCGCTGATCCACCAGGTGGTCGTCGCGCAGCTCGCCGCTGCCCGCCAGGGAACGCACAAGACCAAGAACCGCGGAGAGGTCTCCGGCGCCGGTCGTAAGCCGTTCAAGCAGAAGGGAACCGGTCGCGCCCGTCAGGGCTCCGTCCGTGCCCCCGAGCACCGCGGTGGTGGAGTCGTCCACGGACCGACCCCGCGCGACTACTCGCAGCGCACCCCCAAGAAGATGATCGCCGCTGCGCTCCTCGGAGCCATCAGCGACCGTGCCCGCGGTGAGCGCCTGCTCGTCGTCGACACCTTCGGCAAGGGCGACCTCCCGTCGACCAAGAACGCCGCCGAGATCCTCGGTGCCGTCACCGGCCGCAACGTCCTCGTGGTCCTCGACCGCGGCGACGAGATCGGCGCCAAGAGCGTCCGCAACCTCCGCACCGTCCACGTGCTCTGGGCCGACCAGCTCAACGCATACGACGTGATCAAGAGCGACGACATCGTCTTCACGAAGGCGGCGTTCGAGACGTTCGTGAACTCCAAGCAGAAGAAGGGAGCGGCTGAGTAATGACCGCGACCAACAAGGACCCGCGCGACATCATCCTCGCGCCGGTCGTGTCGGAGAAGAGCTACAACCTCATCGACGACGGCAAGTACACGTTCCTCGTGGACCCCCGCGCCAACAAGACCGAGATCAAGCTCGCCATCGAGAAGATCTTCAACGTCAAGGTCGGCTCGGTCAACACGCTCAACCGCGTGGGCAAGACGCGTCGAACCAAGTTCGGCATCGGCAAGCGCAAGGACACCAAGCGCGCCATCGTCACGCTCAAGTCCGGCTCGATCGACATCTTCACGGCTGTCGGCTAGGGCATAGGGAGATAGATCATGGCAATTCGCAAGTACAAGCCGACGACCCCGGGTCGTCGTGGCTCCTCCGTCGCCGACTTCGTGGAGATCACGCGCTCGACGCCCGAGAAGTCCCTTCTCCGTCCCCTGCCGAAGACCGGTGGACGCAACAACGCCGGCCGCATCACGACCCGCCACATCGGTGGAGGTCACAAGCGCCAGTACCGCGTCATCGACTTCAAGCGCAGTGACAAGGACGGCGTCAACGCCAAGGTTGCGCACATCGAGTACGACCCCAACCGCACGGCGCGCATCGCGCTCCTGCACTATGTGGACGGCACGAAGCGCTACATCATCGCCCCGAACAAGCTGAACCAGGGCGACGTCATCGAGACCGGTCCCGCCGCGGACATCAAGCCGGGTAACAACCTCCCGCTGAAGAACATCCCGGTCGGTACCGTGATCCACGCGATCGAGCTCCGCCCCGGTGGCGGCGCCAAGCTGGCCCGCTCGGCCGGCACCTCGGTCCGTCTCGTCGCCAAGGACGGCCCCTACGCGCAGCTCCGTCTGCCGTCGGGCGAG
>Ga0247810_10000459_pt1 | contig 44612 bp, 34 predicted proteins | sample UWRJL119311C1_FD_179918 | JGI IMG/M metagenome (GOLD analysis project Ga0247810, IMG submission 179918) | Plant litter microbial communities from Arlington Agricultural Research Station in Wisconsin, United States - UWRJ-L119-311C-1 | ecosystem: Environmental > Terrestrial > Plant litter >...
GGACGTGGAATTGTAGCTGAATTTCCGGTTGAAATCGTCGGTCGCATAGATATAATCCGGGTTGAGCGTTTTCGGTGAAATGTAATTGTAGCCCGACATAAACGTGATTTCGAGGTTCTTGTTCAATTTGGCAACTCCCGAGAAGGAAACATCGATTCCGAGCACACGCGATCTTCCGGTGTTCAGGAATTTGAAGCCTGCAAACGAAGTGGTGCTGTTGATATCCCAGATCCCGAACATGTATTCGATCGTGTTCTCGTATTCCTGCCAGAACGCTGCGGCATCGAGATAACCCATCAGCTTGCCGAATTTCAATCCCTGTTTCAGGCCAACTTCCGCATTCCAGCTGCTTTCGGGTTTCAGGTTGAGGTTCGGGAACACCCCGAAATTTCCAACGCCTGTTTTGATGAACCGCTCGGTGATCGTCGGGAACCGGTAGCCCTGTCCGTAAGACATCCGCAGGTACGTTTCCTGGTAAAGCTTGATGCTCGTTCCGGCGCGGAAGATTGGTTTCAGAGCGGTAATGCTGTCGTTCAGCTGAAAATATTCCAGTCTTCCGCCAACAGAAAGGTTCACCGTTTGCTGGATTTTTTTCTCGCCCTGCGCATAAGCGGAAACATTCAGCATGTTATTGAAAGGACTTCCGGAGCCCACGTAAATGTTCGCATAGGAATGTGTGTGCGTGGAAGAAATCCCGCCGATGAACTCGAATCCTTTCAGGGCGGTGTATTTTTTCTGGAACTGGTAATCGCCGTAGATCACAGTTGCCTGGTTCGACTGGTTGGCCGACATATCGTTGACTGTTCTCAGGATCCGTGTGCGAAGGCTGTGCTTGCCGGAAGCGGCCGTATTGAAAACAATGAAAGGGTCGATGTTGCTGATGAACTGGTCCTGGAGGAAAACGGCTCCCGGGTAAGCGCGGAACAAGCCGTTAGTGTCGTTCAGCCAGGCGAAGGTCATATTGGAATGAGCGAGCATGAAGTTTCCGTTCAGTCCGTAAGAAAGCCCGGTGAATCTTTTCGAGCGGTGGCGTACGTTGAAATTCACCCGTGCCCGGTGACTGGCCATCTGCTTGTTCGAGAAGGTCGTAATAGTATCGGTCACACTGGGATCGGCTACCGGCGGACCGATATACCCGTGGTCGTAATTCAGGTTTCCGCCCAGGACGATGTCCCAGTTTTTGTATTTCCTGGAATGCAGCAGGCTGGTTCCGGATATCAGCGGAACATCGGAGTACCATTTGGCCCCGTCGATATCGGTAGGGCTGTACACACCGCTGTAAACATTGATCTTCGTTAGCGGCTTATTCGTGGGGTAGGCCGTGCGGATGTGGATCGATCCCGAAAGTGCCGAGCTGCCCGAAAGCACGGATGCCGCTCCTTTGATCACTTCGACCTGGTGAATATTCTCCACCGGGACAAATCCCCACTCCGGCCGGCCGGCATCTCCGGAAAGCATGGGCATATCGTCAACGATTACCGCTACTTTTGAACCAACCCCAAATGTAAAGCCACTTCCACCGCGGATCTGCGGCTCGCCGTCCAGGATATTCAGCCCCGGAACCTGGTCGAGCGCCGTTTCGATGCTTCGTGTGTTCTTGCTTTCTATGAGCTTTGGTTTCAGGATCTCGAGCGACACCGTCTGATCTTCAATCGGCTTGTCGAATTTTCCTACTTTGATAACGTATGTTTCCAGCTCCGAACCGAATTCATACAAAGTAATATCCTGCTGAATGGTCTGATCTGCAATGACCGTTACTTCCAGCGTGTCGGGGATCATGTCGGAAGCCCGGCAGATCAGCATGCACCTTCCAGCCGGAAGCTCAATGACGTAATTTCCCATCTCGTCCGTATTGGCGCCCAGGCTGACATCGCTTTTCAGGATCACCGAAGCTCCGATCAGTTCTTCGCCTTTGGTATCGCGGACTTTACCCACTACTTTACCATTCTGACTGAAAGCCTGGAAGCAGACCACACAGCATACGATTGCGGAAAATAATTTCATAGGTTGGAATAAAAAAGGGCTGCTTCGTAGAAACAGCCCTTCAAAAGGAAAATGTATTAGTTACGGATGATTTTCTTGCTGATCACTCCCTGCTGAGACTGGATCTGAACGAAATAAACTCCCGGATTTGCACGGAAAGTAATCTCGGAATTCAGATCGCTTGTCTGAACCAGCTGCCCGTTAGCAGCATAAATAGCTACTATTCCGGTAAGGGTTTCTTTCGAAGAGATCACCAGCTGGTCTCCGTTCAGGAAAACGGCAGTGTTTGCAGAAAGCTCATCAACCGAAGCAGTGGAAGGATTGTATTTCATTTCAACGTCATCGATCCAAACCTGGTCGTTGTCGTTTCCTCCACCCGGTATTTTATTGGTGGTGAACGTTGCCAGAACGAAGGCAGGAGTCGTTGCCGGACCTGAATACGTAAACGGAATGGATTTGCGAACCCATGCTCCGTTAGTGGAAATGAAATTCAGGTAAGCCGTAGCAACTATATGAGGAGTGGAAGCGGCGTCAACCGTTCCGCCGTCGTGATAAGCGTAAGCATCGTGCAGGATAATCGCTGCTCTGGCGCTGTCGGCAGCATTGACAGGCGTGTACTTTACCCAGAAAACAATAGAGTCCGGGGTATCTGTCATCGCCTCCGAAAAATTCGCGTCTGTAATGATGGACGAATTGTAGTTATTGGCATTCACCGCAGACGCGCTTCCCATATTGATCTTTCCTACAGTGATGTTCCCGTTGGCAATAACACCGAATACACTGTTGGAGTAAATGTGCGCAGAATACATTCCGGTAGCTCCCGAGCGAACATCCGTTGATTTGTCGAGCTGGTTGGTTGCTGCAAAGCTTAAAGAACCTCCGGCGGTTAAAAAACTGTTCCAGTTAAGCGGTTCTTCATCAGGGCTTTCCACTACTTCCCAGTTCTCGAAGCCTGAGTTTCCGATTTGCTGCTGTGAAAAAGCAAATGTTGAAAGTGCAGATGCACAAATGATTGGTAGTATTCTTTTCATAAGCTTATGTAATTAAGTGTACTGCAAATTTAGAAAACTTAACGTTTGAAAGCTCATATCGGAGCAGAATCGGAAAATGTGTACAGACTGCACTGTTAAGACTGTGTGAATTTAGAGCGAACCTTCTTATCAGCAGCCGATTTCTGCTAACTTTGGCTCCGATTTTTAAGCAAACACCATGAATATTTCGCTTCTGGCAGAATTGTGCAAAACACCCGGCGCACCCGGACATGAAGAACCCGTTAGAAAAGTCGTTTTGCGTGAGCTCGAAGGCTTGTGTGATGAGGTTACCGTCGATAAAATGGGAAATGTTTACGCGATCCGTCGCGGAGCTTCCGACAAATCGGTCATGATAGGCGCTCACATGGACGAGATCGGTTTCATGGTTACGCACATCGACGACAAAGGATTTATCCGCTTCACCACACTGGGAGGCTTCGACCCGAAAACCTTAACCGCCCAGCGCGTTATCGTTCACGGGAAACAGGATGTTATAGGAGTCATGGCCTCCAAGCCTATCCATGTAATGACGCAGGACGAGCGCAATAAAGTGGCGAAATTGTCCGATTATTTCATCGACACCGGACTTTCTGCCGAAAAGGTAAAAGAGCTTGTAAACATTGGTGACGCCGTTACGCGGGAACGTGAATTCATCGAAATGGGCGATTGTGTGAACTGTAAATCGCTCGACAACCGGCTGGCGGTCTTTATACAGATCGAAATGCTGAAAAACCTGAAAGGAAAACAATTGCCCCACGACCTGTACGCCGTTTTCACGGTGCAGGAAGAGGTGGGACTTCGCGGAGCAAATGTTGCCGCGCTGAACATTCACCCGCATTTCGGATTTGGCCTCGATACGACTATTGCTTTCGACCTTCCCGGAGCAGCAGCGCATGAAATGATCACGAAGCTGGGCGAAGGAACCGCTATCAAGATCATGGATGCCTCAACGATCTGCGATGTCCGGATGGTGCGCTACATGAAAGAAGTGGCCGAAAGAAATAAAATCAAATGGCAGCCGGAAATTCTCACTGCCGGGGGAACTGATACTGCCGGAATTCAGCGAATGTCGCCCGGAGGATCCATCGCCGGAGCTGTTTCCATTCCTACAAGACATTTACACCAGGTCATCGAAATGGCCCATAAAGAAGATATCCAGGGAAGTATAGACCTGCTAACGGCATGCGTTTCCGAGCTGGACCAATTTGACGAAACATTCTAAGATTATGAAGATCATAAAGTCTTACGCTCTTGTAGCGTTCATCGCACTCTCCGGTATTTCCTGCGGGCTTATCCAGCAGAAAAAGCCTGCAAAAGAAATCATACTGCAGTCTTTCCACGGAAGGTCCATCGTGTTCTACAACGTAGAAAACCTCTTCGATACGATCGACGATCCGAATACGATCGATGAAGAATTTCTGCCGGACGGTAAAAATCAGTGGACGGGAGCGCGCTACCAGAAAAAGCTGGAGCATATCGTGGAGGCCTTAACGCTGAACATGACAGAGAACCCGATCATCATCGGTTTTTCGGAGATCGAGAACGGAACGGTCGTTATGGATGTAGCCCGGACAGGAAAGCTTGCTACGACAAACTACCAGCTCGCTCACAAAGAATCGCCGGATGCGCGCGGTATAGACGTTGCTTTACTTTACGACCGCGATCGCTTCAAGCCAACCGTTATCTCCAACCTTGCCGTAAAGCTGGATTCCGTTCCGGATTTCAATACACGCGATATTCTCTATGTTCAGGGAGAATTGAAAGGAGGAAAAAAACTGCATATTTTCGTGAACCACTGGCCGTCGCGCCGGGAAGGTCAGAAAGAATCAGAGCACAAGCGCATGCGTGCAGCCGAAGTTGCCCGTGCGAAGATCGATGAGATCCTGAAAGAAGATCCGAAAGCAAATATCATTCTCATGGGTGATTTCAATGATCATCCGAACGATACCAGCGTGGAACAGACATTGAAAGCCAAACAGGTAACCGATAAAAAAGCAGATCTTGTGAATTTGCTTTACGACGATCACCTGGCAGGAAAAGGAACCCACAATTACAAAGGAGAATGGGGAGTTCTGGATCAGTTCATCGTTTCAAAAACATTCTACAACGGGAAGAAAGGCCTGAAGATCGCGAACAAAGATGCGAAAATCGTTTATGAAGAAATCCTGCTCTTTACCCAGAAAGACGGCAGCAAAAAACCCAGCACAACTTACGGCGGCCCGAATTACTACGGCGGTTATTCCGACCATTTGCCGATCACTCTGCAGCTGAAATAACCGGTGCAAAAGCTTGCATTCATTCTGGCGCTTGCCTGCTTTTCTTTCGGAGCGAGGTCGCAGACAGTGGATTCGTTAGCGTATTACAGTAACGATTCCATTTTCAGGACCGATACGGTTTACGAACAGGTAAACATCGACGGGCTCGTGTTTTCTGTTAAAGTGCTTTCCGCCCGCTTTGATGAAAACGGGGAACGGTACGAGGATCCTTCCGAGGACTATTTCTTTAGCAGTGCGCCCGTTTCACTGGTGTTTTATGACACAGACGGAGCGATCGTTTACGCCCATAAATTCGACGAGCGTATCCCGTCGCTGGAAAAATCCTCCGGCAGAGACTTATCGGTCAGTGGAAAGCTTTTTCTTCACTGGTACACGCAGGGAATGTCCGGCTGGCTTTACGAGACCGATTTCGTTTCAATCGAAGCAGGAAAAGTGGTGCTGAAAAAAATCATGAATACCAGCGAGCTTTCCTTTGTGCTTTACAACAGGAATGACGAGGGAATTTACGTATTCCACGGTATCTGGGATATGTTTGGTGAAACCGAATCGCACTTTTCAGACCACAGGTATGTCATCAGCAGCTACGAATGGCGGGAGGGTGAATTTCAGCAAAAGGCACTGATAGCAACCAAATACCGGTACAGCTGCCCGGATGAAGGCGTACCGGTTTCGGCGATCCTGATGAGCATGAAGAAAAAAGAACCGGGCCTGCTGAAAGACTTTCACCCGGAAGATTACCGGGAAGCGGAGATGGGTTTTTGATCGCATTCAGTTTACAAAAGTATCCCGAACACACGGCAAAGACACAGCTTTATTACCTCGTGCTCTTTGTGCTTTTTAGCCTGTCCGACGTTTGACGGATGGTTAAAAAAACCGCTCATTTTCAATTAAACAGTATATTCGCTTTCATGAAGACCATCTCGTTTACGACAGCGCAGTATGTGAAAATTGATTACGAGCTCGCTCCGGCGGCTTACCGGGTTGTTGCGTCCTTTATAGACGTGGTGGTCCTGCTGATCTATTCCTTCATTATCATGCTGGTGCTCGGTGTGAACATCTTCGAGCTGTTCTTTTCGAAAATGGACCAGGGAACGCGCGTTTTCTGGGCACTGTTGTGGCAGCTGCCGTGGCTTTTTTACAGTCCGGTTATCGAATACCTGACGAACGGCCGCTCACTGGGCAAATTTATCATGGGTATCCGCGTCACTAAAGCGAACGGTGAAACAGCCGGCCTGCGGGAATACTTCACCCGCTGGATCTTCCGTGCGGTAGATATCTGGCTCGGAGGTTTCGGCTTCCTGGCGATCCTGCTTGCCGGAACAACCGAAAAACGTCAGCGGCTCGGGGATATCATGGCAAACACCGTTCTGATCCGCGTTCGCGACACACAGATCTATTCGCTTCGCGACGTGCTGAGCATTAAAAACCAGGATAATCACTCAGCTACTTACCCGTCTGTTACGCGGTTCTCCGACGAAGATATGCTCCTCATCAAGAATACGATCATCCGGGTGCAGCGCTATCCGAATGATGCCAACAGGCAATTCGCCATCGAGCTGGCAGATGAGACAGCTAACCTCATGGGACTCGCCGAGCCGCCTTCCAAGCGCATGGAATTTTTAAAAACCGTTTTACAGGATTACGTCGTTCTGACTCGTTAACATGGGAAAATTAGTACTTGTACCAACGCCGGTAGGGAACCTGGAAGATATCACTTACCGGGCCGTCAGAATGCTTCGCGAAGCACAAACGATCTACTCGGAAGATACGCGTGTCACCGGAAAGCTGCTCAATCATTTCGAGATCAAAAATCAGCTGGTTCCTTTTCACGCCCACAATGAGCACCGGCAGCTCGACCGCACGCTCGACACCATCCGTGCAAATGAACTGACCGTTCTTGTTTCCGATGCGGGAACTCCCGGAATATCCGACCCCGGTTTTCTGCTGGTGAGGGCCTGCATTGAAAACGATATAGAAATTACCTGCCTTCCCGGGCCTACGGCTTTCGTTCCCGCTTTGGTAGCCAGCGGCTTTCCCTGCGACCGGTTTGTGTTCGAAGGATTTCTTCCCCATAAAAAAGGGCGCCAAACCAAATGGAAATCCTTTGCGGAAGAGGAGCGAACCATTATTTTATACGAATCTCCTCACCGCATCAACAAAGCGCTGGAAGAAATTGCCACCTATCTCGGCCCCGACAGAATTGTCTGCGTAGCCCGCGAGATCAGCAAGTTCTACGAAGAATTCAAGCGCGGAACAGCAGTCGAAGTACTGGACTATTACAAGGCCAGGCCGGCAAAAGGAGAGATCGTATTATTGATCAAAGGTGCTGAGCCCGTTGAGCAGCCAAAGAAAAAAAACAGGAAGAGCAGGGACGAGGAAGAATAGTACCTGCGTTAAATCACCAACCGGTCAATGGTTCATTTACAGATGTGGTTGTCTTAGCTATATAAGTTAAATTTTGCCAACTATCCTGTAAAAACACCACTCTTCTTCACGTCTGATGAACTATTCGTATTTTTAGGGTAGCCTGCCGAGCTATCGGATGGGAGATACTACACTAAAAACAGGAAAATGAATACCGAAGCATTTGTTCTTACGAAGAAAGGCACAGCTGAAGAAGCGTTCGAATTGCGTACGGTGATTCTTCCGCAGGTTGGGCCTAAACAGGTAATGATCAAAGTGGAAGCTTTCGGATTGAACTATGCCGACGTCATGTCTCGGCGTGGTTTGTACCGCGAGGCTCCGCCTATGCCCTGTGTGATCGGTTATGAAGTAGTAGGAATCATTGAAGCCGTGGGCCAGGAACTGGACGCTGAGCTGATCGGGAAACGAGTGGTAGCCTTCTGCCGCTTCGGTGGATATGCGAAACACGTCATTACCGAAGCACATGCTTATACGACCATAGAAACAATGGATGCGGCCGAAGCACTGGCGCTGGCAACGCAATTCGTGACTGCTTTTTACATGGTCGAAAGAGTTGCGAATGTTTATCCTGGTGAGCGCGTACTGGTGCATGCAGCGGCGGGTGGAGTGGGAACGGCGCTCATTCAGCTTTGCAAGCTTAGAAACGCGCTGGTTTGCGCTAAGATCGGTTCCCGCTCCAAAGAACAGATCGTTCGCGAACTGGGAGCCGATGAAGTAGTGGTCTATACGGAAAAAGAATACACGGAATCCGTTCTGGAATGGCTCGGGAAAGACCGCCTGGATGTGAGCTTTAACCCGGTTGCGGGCTCTACCTTCAAACAGGATTTTATGTTGCTCGGCACGGGAAGCCGCATGGTGCTTTTCGGGGGATCACAGCTCTCGCATAAGTTCGGATTGTTGTCTGGCCTCAGTTTCCTCTGGAAAATGGGAATTATTGTACCAATTGGCCTCATGATGCGTTCAAAGACCGTTTCAGGTGTGAATATGCTCAAAATTGGCGATTACAAGCCTGAGATCATCAGCCATTGCCTGGAAGCCGTTACAAAGCTGGCCATGGATAAAAAGATCACGCCTGTTGTTGGTGGCCAATTCGGGCAGGCCGATTTTATAAAAGCGCATTCACTGCTGGAAGGTGGCACGACGATTGGTAAACTCAGTGTCTTTTGGAATGATTAAGTATTTTTACAGCATGAAGCAAGTTGGATTCATAGTGATTTTAGGAATATACCTCGCGGGATGCATCGAGCACCGGCCGAGTGATACGACGTTCGTAAGAGAGTCCAAAAAGAGCGATAAATCCGACGAAAAGAAGGAATTTAAAGGTCTTCGTGTCTACACCGGAACAATTCCCTGTGCCGATTGCCCGGGAATTGAGCAGCGGCTTGCCCTGAAAGGAGATTCCAGCGGAATTTACCGCCTGACGGAAGTATACAAGGAAGCAACCGAAGACGGCGATGAAGTGCTGGTATCTACGGGAGAGTGGAAACGTATGATAACGCCGGCTGCCGATGGCAAAAAGCTCATCTATTACCTTTCGCAGACCTCTATCAGAGATTCCGCAAGGGTAATCCGCTACCTCGTTTACGACAAAAAGATCGTACAGCTGGACATGGACGGTGAGCCGGTCGAAAATCCTGCGTTGTACACGCTTGGCCTGGTAAACAGGATCAACTGATCTATTTCGGTCCTGTGTATTCCAGGCAGGGATTCGTTTCCGTGTAGCAGCGCGACTTCACCAGGAAAGCCACCGTCGTATCATTGGAAACCGTCAGAATGAAATCCGGGGAAGCATACCAGCGTTTAAAGCAATCTTCGTCGCGGTTCTTGAAATAAGTAGACTGCGAGGAATGCTTCAGCTTGAATTCCGCGTAATTCATCAGTTTATCAGGATGAAGGATGACGTAAGTTCCCGCTTTCAGATTGATGCTGAAGTTTCCGTTCTCATCCGTCACGAACTGGTTGGTTGCAATCACGGCCGGATCATTTGTTGCACCTTCTTTCAGAAAATATCTGGAGTCGGACATAGCGCCAGTTCCTTTTTCGGCTGAAGTTCCGCAGGCAGGTCGTTCGATCGTAATGTTCCCTTTTATTTTGACTGTTTTTCCGTTTCCATGCGACAATGTGCCGCAGGCCGTTACCAGGGCAATTGCAGCCAGCATACATCCGGTGATAGCTTTTTTCATAGCAGAGTGTTTTCAGTAAAACGAAAAAACGCTCACTGGTTGTCAATGAGCGTTCACAATATACTGATTTCCGCAGGAAGAAAAACCCGGCGTTTATTCTTTCACAATTCTTAATGTGGCTGTTTGGCCTCCGGTGATTGAGACGCTCAACAGGTAAAGTCCCGGCCTTAAAAAACTTAGATTCAATTCCTGTTCGCCGTTCAGATCCTGGAATTCCAATGGAAACGTCTGCCCTGTGAATGTGATCAGGTCGATCTTTTCGACCTGACTTCCTGTTCGTACGATCATTTTTCCTGTTGTCGGATTTGGCCATGCGGTAAATGAATTTAGCTCATTTTCGGAAACAGAAAGGGTAGCTTGGCAATAATAACTGTTGAATGTGGGATAGTAACCGGTTCCATTAATGGCATAAGTGAAATAACCTGTTTGATAATTAGGAGTGTTGGGAAGATGTGGAATAAGTAGTCCTCCCACGGCTCCAAGCCCTTCGATAAGCTTTCTGCTAGTGCTGTTATTGAATGTGAAAACTTTTCGGTAGGATGGGCCAACAAGGACCGAATCTACGGCTGTAACAACAAATCCCTGGTTGAAATTATGAAAAGTTTCGGGAGCCGGATCTCCTAATTCAAGGTCGAAATTATACAGTAGAGTATCTCCATAAACAGCGTCGTACTGGTACATACGTTTTTCGTCCTGTCTGACGAGGCCGAACAAATAAGTTCCGTAGTAGACAGGAGAGGCACATGGAGGTTGATTGGAATGATAGGATTGATAATGCTGCTGGCTCACAACTCCCTGTTTGTAGATCTTTTTATAGCTGTAAGCTCCGATCGTTGAGTCGCCCGCAATTGAAAGAACATAATCGTCCAGATCCACACAAGGCTGCATTAGATGAATTGTCTTCTGACACCATTCAGATCCTTCCGGAAAGTAATCCGCTGTCTGTGCATTTACGGAAAAAGCAATTGGCAGAAAAAGAGCCACTGCAGCGATTTTCAGGGAGGTGATTTTTTTCATAAGGCAGCCGTTCGTTTCATGATTGATACGGAAACTAAGCAGGAGTTGTAAAAATCCCGGAAAATTTATCCCTTCAATGCGATATTCAGCTCTTTCAGCTGTGCATCGTCAATGAAAGACGGCGCATCGATCATCACATCTCTTCCGCTGTTGTTCTTAGGGAAAGCGATGTAATCACGGATCGATTCGGAACCGCCCATCGTTGCTACCAAACGGTCAAGGCCGAATGCCAGTCCACCGTGTGGCGGGGCTCCGTACTCAAATGCATTCATCAGGAATCCGAACTGATCTTCGGCCTGCTGAGGCGTAAATCCAAGCAATTCGAACATACGTGCCTGCAGCTGACGGTCGTGAATCCGGATCGAGCCGCCACCCAGCTCAACGCCGTTCATAGCGAGGTCGTATGCATTTGCGCGCACGGCTCCCGGATCGGTATCGATCAGGTCGAAATCTTCCGGTTTCGGAGACGTAAACGGGTGGTGCATGGCATGATAGCGGTTGTTTTCCTCGTCCCATTCCAGGAGCGGGAAATCGAGCACCCACAGTGGAGCGAATTTCTCCGGGTTTCTCAATCCAAGCTCTGTTCCGAGGTGAAGGCGCAATTCGTTCATCTGCTTGCGTGCCTTGTCGAGTCCGCCGCTGATCACCAGGATAAGGTCGCCGGCTTTTGCTCCTGTAGCTGCTGCCCAGCCTTTCAGCTCCTCTTCCGGATAGAACTTATCGACCGAGCTTTTAAACGTTCCGTCGGCGTTGCATTTGACGTAGATCAGGCCTTTGGCACCGATCTGAGGACGTTTTATCCATTCTGTCAGCTCATCGAGCTGCTTACGCGTATATTCCGCACTGCCCGGAACGGCAATTCCGATCACGGCTTCGGCGTCGTCGAATACCTGGAATCCTTTATTCTGAGTGATCTCGGTTAAATAAGTGAACTCCATTCCGAAACGGATATCCGGTTTATCGGAGCCGTATTTTTCCATCGCCTGGGCATAAGTCATTCTCGGGAAAGCTCCTTCGAACTCCACCCCGCGAACAGTGCTGAACAAATGTTTGATCAGTCCTTCGAAGGTCTGGATGATGTCTTCCTGCTCCACGAACGCCATTTCACAGTCGATCTGCGTAAATTCCGGCTGGCGGTCGGCACGCAGGTCTTCATCGCGGAAGCATTTCACGATCTGGTAGTAACGGTCGAATCCGGAAACCATCAGCAATTGCTTGAATGTTTGCGGAGATTGGGGCAAAGCGTAAAACTCGCCCTGGTTCATGCGGCTCGGAACCACAAAATCACGCGCTCCTTCCGGGGTCGATTTGATGAGGTAAGGCGTTTCGACATCCCAGAATCCCTGGCCGTCGAGGTATTTTCTTGTTTCCAGCGACACCTGGTTGCGCAGGCGCAGCTTTTCCTGTACCGGATTTCTTCTCAGGTCGAGGTAACGGTATTTCATACGGAGCTCCTCGCCGCCGTCTGTTGTGTCTTCAATTGTGAACGGCGGAAGCTTAGCCGAATTCAGGATCGTGAGCTCTGAAACTTTGATCTCGACATCGCCGGTAGCCATGTTGCTGTTCTTGCTGGAACGCTCGATCACATTTCCTTTCACCTGCACAACGAATTCACGTCCGAGCTTTCCCGCACGCTGACAGAGATCAGCATCCTCTTCCAGGTTGAAAGCCAGCTGCGTGATACCGTAACGGTCGCGCAGATCCACGAAGGTCATTCCTCCGAGCTCACGCGAGCGCTGTACCCAGCCTGCCAATGTTACTTCCTGTCCGATGTGTGATGCGCGCAATTCGCCGCAGTTGTGCGTTCTGTACATAATGAATTGTAATGTTGCGCAAAAATAGGGGTTTAATTAACATCGACGCATCAAATCGGCAGCAATCCGGATCAAATTTTACTGATCCGCACGGTTTCTTTGTAGAATTCGGAATGGATGATAACAAGGTAGATTCCCGCATTCAGATCTGTGAGGTCGAGCTGCTGACGGAATGTTCCCCTGGCGATCTCCCCGCTGTGAATAACGCTCAGGTGTTTTCCGCTCATGTCGTAAAGATGGATGTCGTAGAGACCTGTAGTAGGCAGATTGAGCTCGAAAGTGGTTTCAGTGGTTGCGGGATTCGGGAATACTTTCGACTCGAAGCTCGACGGGTAAGGAACGCCGTTTTCATCCAGCTCAACGGGAAGTGTGTATTCCACGTCGGCAACCAGGAATTGCTGGTAATCTGATGTCATCATCACTGCTCCGCCCATCCTGTAAGAATCATTGTTTAACAGCACATAACCTGTCACATCCGGCTGGGAGACCTGTTCCTGATCGTACTGAACCCATACCACATCCCTGTCGTATACCACAGGGTTTTCCTGTTCGCGAGCTTTTACGGGAGCAATTGCTTCCACGATCTCAGCTTGCTTCACCGTCTCTTCCGGCTGCTGTTTGATGGCATGAATAGCGGAATTCCGGATCCGGCTGATCTGCTCTTCGTCCTGCTTCGTGGAACAGCTGAACAGTGTAAGGCCGAACACAACGAGCAGGGAGAGGAGGAAGGCACTTTGAAAAGAACGCTCCGAGCGGAACATCCAGCGCTCGAATTCGGCGTTCAGTGCCGCTTCCTGGCCGGGTTTGAAACTCCCGCAAACGGGCTGACCGATGAGCGAGCGCAATGTCTGTTTGATCTCGTCGTTCGATTTCGTGGTGAAATCATAAACCTGCGTTGCGCATTTCTGACAAAAAGCGCCTTGTTCAGTTGGAGTCATCTCGTTCCAGTTCTCAGAACAAGGCTCATGGATCCCGATATTTTTCATAGTATTTGGATTGATTCGTTGTGTATTACAATTCACTGAAGGCAAAGTTCAGCTAGAGATGCTGTCACTGTTTATTTTCCATAAATGGCAGATTAGTCCTTTCTTCATAGGTGTTTGATTTAATGGTTTATTATTTTTACTAGTGATTTAAACGGATCCGGAACCAGCTCGGAAAGGTTTCAGATCGCATGTTTAATAATGCAATACACGTTTAACTATGAAAAAAGTAACGGGCCTTGGTGGCGTATTTTTTAAATGCGAGAATCCGAAAGGGATGAATGAATGGTACGCCAAAAACCTGGGATTGGCTACCACTGAATACGGAACAACTTTTGAATGGCGGCAGGCTGATGATCCGTCGAAAAAAGGATCGACCACCTGGTCTACGTTTCCGCAGGATACGAAATACTTCAATCCGTCAGAGAAACCCTTCATGATCAATTACCGGGTGGAGGATCTCGCTGGGCTGTTAGAGGAGCTGAAAAAGGACAACGTGACCATTGTTGATGAGATAGCGGAATATGACTACGGCAAATTCCTTCACATCCTCGATCCGGAAGGCAACATGATCGAGCTCTGGGAGCCGGCAGATGAGTCGGACCAGGACAACATTTAAAAGTAGATTATCATTATCGGACAGGCGATGGGTTTCAAATCTGTCGCCTTTTGCTGTGAAATAATCCGGCGTGTTTAGATCTGATTCCTTTGTGTAAATAGTCAGCTTACAGACATCTTTTTTGCGGCTAGCAGCTCTTATTTTAACAGCTTGTGAAGTATTGCCACAGGTAACCTTCCCAAAAAAGGTTAAAACCAACGCTTTGATTTTCACCGGCTGAGGATTTTCTATCTTAGCTGAAAACACAGAAATATGATTAAATATCCACTTATTATCGCAGGAGCGATCCTGACAATGAGCTCATGCGTTGTCAGCAAGAAAAAATACACTGCCCTGCAGAGTGAACTGGATTACGCTAAAACCCAGCGCGACGATAACATGAACAAGCTGTCGGCTTCAGAGACAAGCCGTCTTTACTTTGAACGTGAGCTCACGCTTTGCGGTAACAGCGTTAGTGCCAAGCAGGATCAGATCAACGACCTGAAAGAGCAGCTGGCAGATTGTAAAGTGATTCGCGATAAGCAGCTTACTGCAGTTGGCGATCTTACCGTTATTACGCAGGCAGCCAACGATAATATCAAAGAAACTCTGGCGCAGCTAGAACGCAAGGATAAATACATCCACCTTTTGCAGGAAGCGAAGTCCAAAGCAGATTCCATCAACCTGGCGCTGGCCGTTAACCTGAAAGGCGTGCTGAAAGAAGGACTGGACGACCAGGATGTGGAGATCAAAGTGGATAAAACGGTTGTTTTCATCAATCTGTCGGATAAGATGCTGTTCAAAAGCGGAAGTGCGGATCTCACCCCGAAAGCGACCGAAGTACTCGCGAAAATTGCGAAGATCATCGAATCGCGTCCGGACCTGGAAGTAATGGTCGAAGGTTACACCGACAACGACCCGATCAAAAACTCCTGCATCAAGGACAACTGGGACCTGAGCGTTAAGCGTTCCACATCGGTTGTGCGTACGCTCCAGACGGTTTACAATATCAACCCGAATCGTCTTATCGCAGCTGGTCGCGGGGAATACAACGCTCTTGTGCCGAATACGACTACGGAGAACAAAGCAACGAACCGCCGCACGCGCATTATCATTATGCCGAAGCTCGATCAGTTTTACGATCTCTTAAATCCGAACATGGTTCCGGAATAGACACTCATTCATACTACAGGCTTAGGCGCGGAATAGCATGTTCCGCGCCTTTTTTATGCAAATTGATCTCATTAACCCGGATAACTCTTGTCTATTCAGTTGAATTGATCTACCTTCATTGAAAGAACACGTCTTCCCAGGGTATCGTGTTTTGATAACTACAGATCGCTTTTGAATCAGCAACCACCGGAATTCAGCCACAGTTTAACCACAGTTTAACTAGAGTTCAGCCAGTTATCACAGTTAGCTCATAGGTATCTCGTGTATAGATACTGTTTACATGCGCTATAGCAGATATAGGGTTGAAATATACATAAGCGCTACAAATAGTGATAATCCCATACTGGAAAGAAGATTCCTGTAGATCCCATGTAAAGTAAACGGGCATACAAAGTCGCATACAACTTTCCGCCAGCTGCTGAAACCCCAGATAGCTCAAAAAAGATTCAAAATAAGCAGTCACATAATCCGTTTATTTTCAATTGATTGAATTTCAATTTCCACTTTTCTTCTTTTTTTTTCAATCCGGCTGTAACAAAAAACGGCTTCACAGGTCTTACGTTCAAATACCCACGACGAAAACGGCCAGACAGTCAGCGTGAAGAAACCGAAAGACAAATTTTAAAACTATAAAGACATGAAAAGAATCATTACAAGCGCACTCAGTTTACTCGTTATCTGCGGCGCAACTGCACAGGAAAATCCGGATACTACAAGAATCCATCTCGGAGGAAAAGAAGTGATCATTATCTCTAAAGGAGATGTTCAGATCATCGGGGATACGCTGGACGAAGATGGCGTAGAAATAATCACGGAAGAAGACGATGAGCCCGAGATCAAAGCACACTGGGCGGGACTTGAATTCGGACCAACCATTCTTCTGAATGATGCCATGAAAAGCAGCTTCCCTTCAGATCCGCAATGGGAAAACGATCCGGGGAAATCATTCAGCTGGAACCTGAACGTTATCGAGCATAAATTCCCGATCTACAAGAACTATATAGGGATCACTACAGGTCTCGGATTCAACTTTACCGGCATCGGACTTCGCCAGAATGTACTGAATGTGAACAATGATTCCATCTGGGCAACGCAGGATACCATCAACGAGTTTGATAAAAACAAGCTGCGTGCGGTTTACCTTACAGTTCCCCTGATGCTGGAGATCTGTTCCAACGGAGACGGCGATGATGACGGGTTTTTCCTTGCAGCCGGTGTGATCGGTGGGGTGCGGATCGGATCAAGCGTTAAAACAGTGATCGAAACAGACAAGCGCGATGCAAAAGAGAAATTGAAAGGAACATACGGATTGAATGCATTCCGACTGGATGCAGCGGTGAAAATAGGATACAATCACTGGGGCGCCTTTGCAAACTACAATGTGCTCCCATTGTTTGACACAAACAAAACAGCGGCAGTTTACCCGGTAACATTCGGATTGTCTTATAACTTTTAGGTTGGCTGAATTCGTAGCATAAGTAACACAGTAAACAGTCAGGAAAGAAGCTCTTCAATGGAAGGGCTTCTTTTGTTTAACCAAATTTTTATTAACCACAAGGAATCTCAGCTTAACGCATAATCTCATCTTCACAGCCTGTGTTCCGTTTCTTCGTGCTCCCTGTGTCTTTAGCCTGTCCGACTACTGGCGGATGGTAGAATTACCATAAGGATGGAGACACAAGGGCGTAAGGACATACATAGATGCATAAACATGACCGGCGAATTGGTTTTTCGGCTAACTTTGACTTGTCTTACTGAAAACATGAGAAATCTTCTGCTTGGTCTTTGCTTTTTGTCTGCCGTAGCCGCTTACGGTCAGAAACAATGCGATTGTAACCTGGCTAACGATTATATCCGCCACCGGGATTACGATTCGATGACCGTTTACCGCGAAGTCAATTACTCGAGGGAAAGCCGCATCTTCCTGCAAAGCACAAAACCGGCCTGCATTTCCTACGGTTACCACCTGAAAGCGGTCCAGTCCATGCAGATCGCTGATTATGAAAGCGCGATTATCTTCCTCGACAGGGAACGCTCCATGCTCGACAGCCTCAACTGCAAACAGGGCAATTACCTGGAAAATTATGTAGGCTACGGAGACCTGCTGCTGCGTATAGGAAATTACGAAGGCTCGCTCGAATACTACAACAAGTCGCTGGCCCTGATGAAGAGGGTCGATAATAAGAACCTGCGATCGAGGATCATGCTTTCCATGTCAAACGCGTTGTCGAAACTGGGAAGCGAAGACCGGGCCAGAGCTTATCTTTCACAGGCTCACCCGATGGTTTACATTCTTCCTGACGGTCCGTCGAAAGTCGAGAACCTTTACAACCTTGCTTCCCGTTATTACCATCAGTACCAGGCAACAGGAAAGAAAGAGTTGCTGGATTCCGCGCAGCATACAGCCATTTTTGGAATGAGACTGGCAGAACATATCGGCTATAAGGAAGCTTTTATCCGCGGCTATAACTTGCTGGAGGATAAAGCTTATCATGAAAAGAATTACCGGCAGGCGCTTGTTTACCTCGATAGTGCCTTATTTTTCACCGTTCCCGGGAAGCACGTGTTCGAACGGAACGGTATTTATGCGGATATGGCAGATATCTACCTCGAGCTGAAGCAATACGACAAAGCCTATTTGTGTGCCGATTCCAGCCTGTCCAATGCCATTTTGCTGAACAATCCCTATAAGGTTAAAAATGCACTGGAATTGCTCTATAATTGCTCCAAGCTGAATGGCGAGTACGAGCGTGCGCTTTCCGTTTACGAAGACCTCGTCGTTATGCGCGACAGTGTGCTCAATCTTGAAAACAGCAAGGCTTTCAGCGACCTGGAAGAGAAATACCACCGCGTAAGACTGGAAAAAAGCGCATCGGAAGAAATACAGGATAAAAAACTGCTCGAGCAGCAGCGACAGATCGGTAAGCTTCGCTCCAAGCTGATAACGGTTGGGATAGTCATTGCAGCATTGCTGGCCTTCTACATTTTCATTGTATTCAGGCAGAAAAACATGCGCTCGAAGCAGAAGCGATTCGAAGTGGAGCAGCGCCTGAAACATGCCAGGATCAACCCGGAATTCATCTACAAAGCCTTATCGAACCTCCAGGGAATGGCCGCAAGCGATACAACGAACACCGATATTGCCCGAAAACTGGCCAGCTTCACTAAGCTTGTTAAACAATCGCTCGACAGCTCACACGAGGATTTCCTGACGCTTGATAAAGAGGTGGAATTCCTCACTTATTACATGGAGTTGCAGCGAGACCGCCTTAATAAAGGGTTTGCATTCCGTTTTGAGATCGACGACCAGATCGACCAGGCCGATGTTTGCCTCCCAACCATGCTGCTTCAACCATTTATTGAAAATACGATCGAGCGGGGCTTCAGCAACATTTCGCACGAAGGAAAAATTGTGCTCACGTTTAAGCTGCAGGGTGAAAATGAGCTCAGGATCAAGATCGCCGATAATGGAAAAGGATTGAAGGCTAATGATTCGGAGCGCGCTACACAGATCATCAACGACAGGCTTTACCTGCTCAACAAGATGAATAAGGACAGCGCCAGTTACCTGGTCCGCGAGCAGGAATCCGGTGGTGTTTGTGTGGAGATCTTCCTTCCCCTGATCACCAGGGAAATGGCCGAATCCCGGAAACGAGATATCTAGTTTCGAAACTTTACTATAATCCTGATTGGGTAATTTTCTCACCATAAAGGAACAAAGAGGTAATTGACATTCACCGAATTAGATCCTAATTGCAAAAGAAAACAAGGAATTATACCGATAACCAGAGATCGTAGATTAGTCTTCCAGGCTTTGACCGGAAACAAATTACCTTTGCTTTCTTTCTAAACACAGTTGTTTTTGAAGCTTTGTTCTTTGTGGTGAATGGTAGCGGATTGTTACTCCTGCACAACTCCCTCTGAAACCCTTTCCGTATAGAATTCGACCAGTTTTTGCTGTGATTGCAGCTGCTCACCGGCAACAGTCCGGTACTTGTTCCGCTGGTGCTTGTCGAGAATACGGGCCTTCACGCTGTCGTTCCACTGCATATTGAAAATCGTGGCGATCTCTGCCTGAACGTCCTTATCATAGACCGGAATGCCGACCTCGATCCGTTTGTCCAGGTTGCGTTCCATCAGGTCGGCGGAAGAAATGTAATAGAGCGGATCGTCGTTATTGCTGAAGATCATGAACCGCGAATGTTCCAGGTAGCGATCAACGATGCTGATAGCCGAAATATTATCGCTCTTCCCTTTGATGTTCGGGATCAGACAGCAAACTCCGCGAACGATCAGCTCGATCTTCACACCGGCTTTGGAAGCTTCGTAGAGCTTATCGATCATGTGCTTGTCGACAAGGTTATTCACCTTCATCTGGATTTTCGCCGGCTTGCCTTTCTCCGCATTCCTGATCTCGTTCTGAATAAGGAACATCAGCTTTCTGCGCATATTGATCGGCGAAACCAGCAGGTAACGGAAGGTATGGCGGTGAATGGTCTGCTCCATCATTTCGAACACGTGCTGAACCTCCAGCGCAATTTTCCTGTTAACGGTCATTAAGCCGAGATCTGTATAGACTTCAGCCGATTGCTCGTTGAAATTACCGGTTCCGACGTAAGTGATCAATTGTTCTTTTTTCTCGGAAACACGCTTGATCTGAAGCAGCTTGGAATGGATCTTCAATCCTTCGTAACCGTAAAGAACACGTGCGCCGTAATCTTTTAGCCTTTCGGCCCAGTAAAGATTGTTCTCTTCGTCAAAACGCGCCTGCAGCTCCAGTACCACCAGCACTTCTTTCCCGTTGCTGACAGCATTGATGAGCGCATTCATGACCTGTGAATTGTTGGCTACGCGGTAAACGTTGATCTTGATAGATTCCACTTTCGGGTCGATGGCGGCTTCTCGCAGCAGGTCAACCACGTAATCAAAGCGTTCGTAAGGAAAGTGAAGCAATACGTCTTTTTTGATGATCTGCCTGATCAGGCTGCGTTGTCCGGCAAGTGCAGGATGCTGCTGCGGATGCTGTTCCGGAAAACGGTAAGCGGAATTCCCGAAATCGGGGAATTTCATGAAATCCTTGAAGTTGTGGTATTTACCCCCGGGAAGGGTGTTCACACCCAATTTCAGGTTGAGGTGACGAAGCAGAATATCGATCAGATCTTCAGGCATCCGGTGGTCGTAAACAAATCGTACCGGTTCACCCTTCTTACGCTGTTTGATGCTTTTTTCCATCTTTTCGATGAAGGAGAGCGAAACGTCGTCGTCCAGGTTCAGCTCGGCATCGCGGCTGAATTTAAACGTGTAAGCCTCGATCGTATCGAACGAAAAGATGGGGAATAGCTCTTCCAGGTTGAGGCGAACAATATCGTCCATCAGGATAATTCCCTTGCTGTTTTCCTGCTGAAAAACGTAAAAGCGGGGAAGGGTGGAAGGAATTTCGATAAGCGCATAGCGCACTTTCTGCTTGCCGTCCCATTCCATGCGCACTGCCAGGTAAATGGCTTTGTCGCGCAGTCTTGGGAAAGGCGTTTTCTTATCTAAGATAATCGGGACAACGCCGTGAACGACCTCTTTGCGGAAATAATCGGTAAGCTCGGTGATCTGGCCTGCCGTAACCGAATGTTCGTCGAGATGGTGAATATTGTCTTTGGCAAATTCTTCGAGGATCTGGGCATAAGCTTTCTCAAACAGTCGCTGCTGCTTGATAACAACTGTCCGAATCGTTTCGTAAAGCTCTTTTGGGGTTCCTTTGAAACCGTCCACTTTTTTGTTGTGGAGGTCAATCATCCGCTTGATATTGGCTACGCGCACACGGTAGAACTCATCCATGTTGCTGGAATAAATTCCCAGGAATCGCATGCGTTCCGTTAAAGGAACATTGTCATCAAGTGCTTCCTGTAAAACACGCTCGTTAAATGAAAGCCAGCTTAATTCACGGTTGATGTAGCCCATACTACAAAAATGCACATTATTCTCTTCCTTTTCGCGCATCCGGATTGTAAAATTTCTAAAGAATTACCGGCTATCCGGTCCCCTGACTGATGCGTCACGGGAACTGGAAACCGGCAATAAAACTCATTTGCTGCTGCCGACAAAAGTAGCTGTAGCACGTGCCGCAAATGTTAAGAGAGTGTTGTGTTTGTGTGATGTTTAACTTTACAGGTAGAGCCGGGATGCATCCCGGCTCTACTTTCGAATAATTAAAAAGGCAGCCATTGCGGGCTGCCTTAAATCTCGTTGCAAGCTGAGAGTGCTAAATTGTTTGACTTAAATTAGGAGCCTCACTTGGGCTCTTTGATAAAAATACGGGAAAAGTCTAAAACCTCCAAAGGATTTGTCTCAAAATTTCTGATCCTTGAATTGATCATAGTGATGAAATCGTCGGTAATAACCGGCATAACAACGGCATCGTCTATGATCATCTGGTCGCATTTTACCATCAGGTCTATGCGTTTCTTTGCATCCAGCTCTTTGGTTGCCTGGAGATATGTTCTGTCGAATGCCGCGCTTTTGTATTTGAACGGATTAATAAACTTCGAATTTGCCTTGATGTTCCCGCCATAAAAAAGGCTCAGGAAGTTTTCCGGATCGGGATAATCGGCAACCCATCCGCTTACCCACATGGCCGCTTTTCCGGAGCTTACAGCCTCATTGCGCTCATTGATGTTGCATAATTTTACCGCAACGGTAATGTTCAGATTGTCTTTCAGCTGCTGTACCACTCCCAGCGCAAGTCGGTGAACGTCCGAATCGGGCTTTCCGTTTACGTACAGCGTAATGGCAGGAAAATTGGCTCCTCCCGCAAATCCTGCGGCCGCCAGTAAGCTTTTTGCCTGCGTCGGGTCGAATTTAAATCCTTTGACTCTTGATGAAGGATACAAATCGCCATCCGGGATAAATCCGTGGAGTGTCGGGTAGCCCTCGCCTTTGAGCGCATTGTTAACGAGCTGCTCGCGGTCTACTGCCAGGTTGAAAGCTTTTCGTATTCTCACGTCCCTGAAAGCCACATTATTGTGAGCAAGCCCGATAAATGTTACAGAAAGTGATTGCTTGGAATCCACTTTGTGTTTCACCGTTTTTCCGGCTTGTGCCTCCTGCAGGGAGCCCAGTACATTTTCAACATCGTCTGCCGGAATCTCCAAAACCAGGTCAATCTGCTGATTGCGGAATGCCAGTAATTCACTGCGCTTGTCGGTGGAATAAGTCATCGTGATGGTTTCCAGGAATGGAAGCTGGTTGCCGAACTGATCTTTCTTCCAGTAGCGGGGATTACGTACAAGTGTGATCTTTTTATCTGTTTTTTCTTTCAGCAGGAAGGCTCCCGTTCCTACCGGGTGATTCTTGAGCTCTTTGCCGTATTTATCGTAAGCCTCTTTCGGAAAAACGCCGAAACCGCCATAGGTCAGTATTTTATCAAAATTCGCGCATGGCTCGGTAAGCGTGATCGTAAGCGTATTCTTATCGTCGACCTTAATGCCTGAAACACCGTCTTCCTTAAAGGATTTGTGGGATGCGTTGTAAAAATCCTTTGCTCCCTGTATCCTGTCAACAAGCATTCCGCTGATCTCGTTCTCTTTCAGTCCACTGCAGGCCATGTCGAGAGTGAATTTGATGTCGTCGGCTGTGAGCTCACGGCCCGATCCGCCGAAACAATCGTCATCGTGGAAATAAACGCCGCTGCGGATTTTGAAGGTGAATGTCTTGGCGTCTTTGGAGATCGTATAGCTTTCAGCCAGTGAGGGAATCACATTTTTGCCGGACGGATCCAGGCTTAAAAGCGGGTCGAACAGCTGTGAGGTAATGCGTTGACTGTAAATATCCACCGCCTGGATCGGAAGGAGGCTTGAAATTTTTTCGGGTGACATGAAACGGAACTCTCCACCGTATCTTGCTCCACCTGATGCTTTGAGGCTGGCAATGTCTTCACCGGATTCGGAACAGGAGGAAATAATGAGGATGAGGGTAGTCAGCAGGGTTATCTGTTTGAGCATACAGTAGAGTTTTCTAATAGTCTTACAACAAATATAATAAATCATTTAGTTGAACGACCCTTCGTCGGAAAATAGAAAAAGCTCCCTGGAGGAGGAGCTTTAGCATTGTGGTTTAAATAAGAGTAGTTTATGTTGGTGTAACATAAGTTGATTCAAATATACATTATTTTTACTGTGCTGTATAGATATGTTGAAAAATTTTTAGTATCCGACCTTTTTTCTCACACGATCCAATACTCCCCGTGCTACCAGCTTGGCTTTTCCGGCGCCGATCGCAAGAGCCGCATCGATCTCGTGTTTGTTTTCCATCAGGTGGAAGTACTTTTCACGGTGAGAAGCGAATTTTGTAAGGATCAGCTCATACAATTCCTGCTTTGCGTGACCGTAGCCGTAACCTTTGGTTTTGTAGTTGATGCGCATTTTAGCTATGGCCTGCTCATCGGCCAGGAGTTCGTACAATCGGAAAACATGGCATTCTTCCGGAATTAGCTCGTCGTCAAGTCCTTTGCTGTCCGTCAGGATCGACATCACCTGTTTTCTGAGCGCTTTCTCGGGAAGAAAAATGTCGATGAAATTATTGCGCGATTTGCTCATTTTCTCACCGTCCGTTCCCGGAACCAGCTTCGTTGCTTCGTTGGTTTTGTCCTGAGGTATCACAAAGATGTTTCCGTGAACATGATTGAAGCGCGAAGCTACGTCACGTGTCATTTCAAGGTGTTGCAGCTGATCTTTTCCGACTGGAACCTCTTCGGCATCGTACAGAAGAATATCTGCGGCCATCAGCACGGGATAGGTAAACAATCCTCCGTTCACATCGCTCAGCCGGTCTTTTTTGTCCTTGTACCCATGCGCAAGCTCCATGCGGCTCACCGGGAAGAAACACAGCAGGTACCACATCAGCTCGGTTACTTCGGGAATATCACTCTGGCGGTAAAAAACGGTTTTCTCCGGGTCAACACCCGAAGCCAGCCATGCCGCCGCTGTTGAATAAGTATTGTTTCTCAATAGCTCACCATCCTTGATCTGTGTCAGGGAATGCATATCTGCGATGAACAAAAATGATTCGGTACCGGGTTTTCCTGCCATTTCGATAGCCGGAAAGATCGCGCCGAGCAAATTCCCCAAGTGTGGAGTTCCTGTGCTTTGTATGCCTGTAAGTATGCGGGACATGCTTCTTTTTTCCACGAAAGTAATGTTTTTACAAATTAGGGGATGAATGACAACCGGTTTTTGGACCACATAGGAACAGAGCGAATGGTAAGGCTGGTCAAGCTGTAATTTAGATTCCAGGAAAAGTACCGATCAATATCCTTGCTGAAACAATTAAAAATCCATGTTTCTATGTGGTAAATAAAGAAACGTAGGGTAAATCGGTCTTTCACAAGTTTTAGCGGGAAATAGCGAACTAAAATTCTATTTTTGGTGTATGAAGGTATTCACAGGAGTCCTTGGGTTTTGTTTCAAGCTATATGTAGGATTGATTTTCGGGATAACGCTGATCCTGTTCTATCCATTCCTGCTCGTTGTTCTGCTGAAAAAAAGCTGGAGAAAGTATTCCTTTCCGATCAATATTGTCTGGAGCTACACGGTTCGCTTACTAACCTTCGTGCACGTAAGCAAAGTACACAAAGCCTGCATTCCGAAAGGGCCTTACATGATCATTGCCAATCATACGTCGTATTTTGATATTTTCCTGATGTACTCCATGCTGCCAAATCACCGGTTCCTGTTCATGGGGAAAAGCGAGATCTTGTCGTATCCGCTGGTAAAAACATTTTTCAAGCGGCTTAATATTCCCGTTTACCGCAAAGACAGGCTGAAGGCCGCCAAAGCATTCATACAAGCAAAACAATGTGTGGCCGAGGGCTGGTCTATCGTTATTTTCCCGGAAGGTGGCATTCCGGACCGGAATCCGCAGATGGTCCCGTTTAAGATCGGAGCCTTTAAGCTGGCCAAAAGCTGCCGCGTTCCCATCGTACCAATTACGTTCATCGATAATTACCGGTTGTTTTCAGACCCGGAAGACCTGCTCGGACCTGCTCATCCCGGACTTTCGCGCGTACACATTCATCCTTCTATTTCTGCCGAAGAGGTGGCGAAGCTTTCGGAGCAGGAATTGTCGGATATGACGTTCGAACTGATCGCTTCCCCGCTGATACAGCGTGGATTGATGAACGAAGATGAAATCCAGGAGTCGCCATTCTGATGTTGGTTGGCTTTCAGCCGAAATGATTAAATTTGCACCATGAATATCACGGAAGAAACAATCGATCATATTGCGCATTTGTCGCGCCTGCGTTTTGAAGGAGCTGCAAAAGATGCTATCCGCCAGGACCTGAACAACATCATTGGCTTTATGGGCAAGCTTTCCGAAATTGATACGGAAAATGTGGAACCGCTGGTATTTATGAGCGATGAGGTCAATGTGCTTCGCGACGATATTCCGGAAGTAACGCTAACACACGCAGAAGCGCTGAAAAACGCCCCTAAAAAAGATTCGGATTATTTCAGAATTCCTAAAGTGCTGGATAAATAAGAGAATTCCAGAATGGGATTGAAAAGAGAGCCAGCTAATCTTTTCAATTTTAAAATTCTCCATTTTAAATTAAGAGCGAATCGCCTTAATTCCCGGAAGCTCTATTCCTTCCAGATATTCCAGCATCGCGCCACCGCCTGTTGAAACGTAGCTTACCTTATCTGCCAGTCCAAACTGATTAATCGCCGCAACGGAGTCGCCTCCACCGATCAGGGAAAATGCGCCTTTTTCCGTCGCTTTCACGATTGCTTTAGCCACCTGCTCGGTTCCCATCTGGAAATTGCTCATTTCGAAAACACCCATCGGCCCGTTCCAAAGGATCAGCTTTGATTTTTCAATGATCTCTGAACACGCTTTAGCGGTTTCCGGACCAACATCAAGTCCCATCCATCCGGCTGGGATCTGATCGATCGCTACAAGCTGCGTGCTGGCGTTATTATCGAATTTATCGGCTGCTATCGTATCGGTCGGAATGTAAAGATCGACACCTTTTGCCTTTGCTTTTTCTATGATCTGGCGCGCTGTTTCGAGAAAATCGTCTTCTACCAGTGAATTTCCCACAGATCCGCCGGCTGCTTTTACAAATGTATAGGCCATTCCGCCGCCAACGATAAGGTGGTCCACTTTGTCAAGCAAACGCTCGATAATGGTGATCTTGGAAGAAACTTTCGCCCCACCAACGATCGCCGTCAAAGGTTTTTCCGTGCTGTTGAGAACACGGTCTACGCTTTCAATCTCTGCTTCCAGCAAAAAGCCGAACATTTTATCGTGAGGGAAATAATTCGCAACAACCGTTGTGCTTGCGTGTGCGCGGTGTGCCGTTCCGAATGCGTCGTTCACATACACATCTCCGTGCTGCGACAGCTGTTCTGCAAAGGATTCGGTTCCGGTCGTTTCCTGCTTGTAGAAACGCACATTTTCAAGCAGAAGCACCTCACCCGGCTTCAACCGCGAGCTCATATCAAAAGCTGTGGAGCCAATACAGTCAGCAGCAAATTTTACCGGCTTGCCGAGGAGCTTTTCGATATGCCCAACAATGTGACGAAGGGAAAATTTATCTTCAGGTCCGTCTTTCGGTCTGCCGAGATGAGAAACCAGTACTACGCTTCCGCCGTTATCCAGGATGTGTTTGATGGTTGGAAGCGCGGCGCGGATCCGTGTGTCGTCCGTTACTTCAAGCGTTTCTTTGTTCAGCGGAACATTGAAGTCAACGCGTACAAGCGCGCGTTTGTTGTTAAAGTCGTAATCGTGGATCGTTGCCATAGCTAAAATGAATTTCGCAGCAAAAATACCGATATTCAGCTATGCACGCAAGGCAGCAGGTAATAGAAAATCCCGAGTGTAAGAATACAGCCGTCCCAGACCAGCTCCAAGTACCGATTGGCAGCATAGCTTTGTTTCCTCCACAATCCGGCGAGTGACAGGCCAACGGGAACACATAAAAACCAGTGAACCGGGGTTGTAACCAGCATAAGTCCGGCAAATACCGCCAGTAACAGGGTGCCGATAATTCGTGATCCGCGGATCCCGAACAGCTGTGGAAACGTTTTCATTGACCTGGCATCGTAATCGAAATCACGGATGTCGAACGGAATGATCTGTATGTAGACAAACAAGGCTATCAGCGTGAGGTCTTCGTAATGAATTTCTTTTCCCCGGTTGATCAGTGGAACACTCAGCAGCACGATCCAGATCACCACGATCCAGGTATTTTTCAATCCGCCGATCATTCTCAGGCTTTTCCCGGTGTAAGGAATCGGAACAGCGTAAAACACTACGATCATCCCTGATATCCCCAGTAAAATCAATGAGACGGGTTTTACGGGAAGAAAGAAGAAAATGGTTCCGGCGGTTATTATAGTTACTCCGCATGCGGCCATCAGGAGAAAACGATGGTCGTTCAGCCAAAGAATGCGCGGTGTGAACACCTGTTGTTTCTGAAGCGTTCGATTGCGGATCAGCCGGTGAAAATTGTAAACGGCGAAGGTGCCGGTAAAAGCGAAAATGGCGTAAAGCTGTATGTCTTCGATGCAATAATAATGAGTTAACCCGGTTATAAGGCCCGACATGGACAAAGCTACCCAGGTATTGGAAAAGAGCAGGAAATTGATGCTATATTCCAGGGCTTTTTTCACCGTTGCAGCCCGTTAAGTTCTTCCACAACCCGTGAAACGGGGATCTCGCGAATGCAATCGCATGGTTTTCCGGATTTGCAGACAGGGCAGTTCTCGTCAAAAACCAGAGCAACGGAATTTTCCCCTAAAGCTTTCCACCGGCCCGGATGAATAGGAACTCGCGGAGAAAATAAGCCGATTGCGCGCTTATCCATAAATCCTGCGAGGTGCAGCGGCCCTGTGCTGCAGGCAACCAGCGCGTCGGAGCGTTTCAGCAGCCATAAGAGCTGTTCTATGCTTAGTTTCCCAGTTGTATCGGTAACACGCTCGTCAATCGGGAGATCGGTGCGGAATTGCTGTCCTTCGGATTCTGTTCCGGTAAAGAAAACCATCCAGCCTTTGGATGCGAGCTCGAGCGAAAGAGCGGTGTATTTCCCGATCGGCCATTCGCGCGCGCTTCCCTGCGATTTTGGATGAAGAATAATGCTTTTATCTCCGCTTGAAAGACGGTTTTCTATAAATGCCGGCAACGGAGCTTCCGGTACTTCGAAGCGTTTGCACCAAGCATTCAGCTGGTCGAATGCTGGCAATTGTTCCAGTCCGAGCGGCCGAAACAATTCGAAATTGAGCTGCGCTTCGTGAAACGGTGAGCCTTTGCGCGTAAATCCGGGGCGAATGTTGCAGGTAAACAGGTGGAACATCCGGTGAGAAGTTCCTATCCTGTTGGGAACGCCGGCTTTTTTGAACAATTTTGCCAGCTCTTTCCTCGGAAACACGTGAATGATGGTGTCGAAATGTTTTGCTTCAATGAAAGGAACGCGGTGTTCTTCGGGAAGCGCTTCTATGGTTTCGAGCAATAAAATGTCATCTACTCCTTTAAAGCAGCGAACTATGTATTCAGTGTATTTCCGGCAGAGAAAGGTAATGTGACAACCGGGAAACTGTTCTTTCAGCCAGGCTACCACAGGCAAAGTCAACATTACGTCTCCGATACTGTCCGTACGGCTGATCACTATTTTTTTTCCTGAAACGTCAAGCGTTGTTTTCACGGTTCAATCTCCTCAATTCTTTGTACTTCACTACATTCGACTGCGCGCTGATCTGTGCGATCTTAAAGCCCATCCATCCGTCCAGGAATCCTTTTTTCAGGATAAACATGGCGAAGAACCGGCCTGCGGCGCTCAGATACGGTTTCAAAATACCAACTTTTTTGCCTGCTGCGTAAAATTTCTGAGCTGTTAACAAAGAATACCTGTCGGCACGCTGGCGATGGTCGGTGTAGGAGTAGTAGGAATAGTGTTCCAGGACGCCTTTGAAAACCTGTTCCGGTGACGGTGGATGAAGGAGTACTTCATGCACATATTCACCGTCCCATCGGGATCCTTCTTTGGGGAAAAGCCGCGGCTTGATATCGGGGAACCAGCCGCTGTGGCGGATCCATTTCCCGCAGTAATTCGTGAGCCGGTTCACGGAATAGGTTCCGGAAAATCCGGTTGTTTTCTGGGCGAGTAATTCGGCTTTCAGCTCCGGGCTCAAGGCTTCATCGGCATCGAGTGAAAGTATGTAATCGGAAGCAGCCAGTGAATTGAGATAGTTTTTCGTTGCGGCGTATCCGGCCCAGGCACGCTGTTCGAAAGTTACGCCGAACTCTTCGCAGATCTGCTGTGTACGATCAGTTGAAAAAGCATCCAGCACGATGATCTCATCGGCCACATCCTGAACGGATTCCAGGCAGCGACGGATATTGCGCTCTTCGTTTAGCGTAATGATGACAACCGAAAGCGACTGTTTCACGATGGGTTTATTTGATCCGGATCTTCTGACCGGGTTGAATGCGGGAAGTATTCACGTTCGGGTTCAGCTTTTTCAGCTGTGCAACTGTCACACCGTGCTTGCCAGCGATCTTTGAGAACGTATCACCACTTCGTACGGAATAGTATTTCTTGGCGGCCGTTGGTTTGGCTACTGGCTTCTGTACGACGACTGCGGGCGTATTCACCGGCTCGATCGTGTCGTTAACCGGCGGTTTCAGTGATTCGATGTATTCCGGGTTTTCGACCGTCGTAGTGATCTTCGTCTGAATCTTGAGCATTTGCCCCACGGTTATCCGTGTGCTGGTCATTCCGTTCCAGTCCATGATCTCCTGGATGGAAACGTTGTAATTCGTTCCGATCTTTCCAAGACTTTCCCCGGTTTTTACGCGGTGGTAGGTGTATTTAACGGTCGTTACCAGCGTGGTTTTCGGGATCTCTTTAACAGGAACGGGATTCGAAACGACGATCTGGTCCTGTGGCTGGTTAACGGGTTTTGCAACCGGAAGGACCATTCCTCCGCCATAAACAGCGCGCTCCAGTTTGTAAAGCGAATCTTCCAGGCTCACGAGCAGACCGATCTTATCCAGCGGACCTGTGATGCACTGCTGCGGCGAAGTTGGTGGAATATAAGTGGTCTTGTAAACCGGGTTCAGTGATTGGATCTCATCTGTTGACCAGGAAACCAGCCTGTCGATCGTTTGCATATGAATGCCGCTGTTCAGGCACATCGTGTCGAGCTGGTAATAATGGAATTTATTCTCTGCGGGAACGATGTTGTGCTCCGCGTGATAATGCAGCAGGTAAGTAGCCGCGATGAAATTCGGAACGTAGCCCTGTGTTTCTTTCGGAAGAAAAGGGCGGATCTCCCAGTAAGTGCGTTTTCCGCCCGAACGCTTGATCGCCTTGTTCACGTTCCCCGGCCCGGCATTGTAAGCCGCAAGCGCCAGGTTCCAGTCACCGTAGATCCGGTAAAGCTTTTTAAGCAGGTTACAGGCGGCTTCGGTTGCTTTCAGCGGATCCATGCGCTCATCGATGTAAGAATTCTCGATCAGTCCGTAGTTTTTCCCGGTTCCGTACATGAATTGCCATAAACCAAGCGCTCCTGCGTGCGATTTTACCTGCGGACGCAAACCGCTTTCGATAACGGCCAGGTATTTCAGTTCCAGCGGAAGATCGTGCTCTGCCAGCTTTTCCTCGAACATTTCGAAATAGATCTTCGATCTTCCCAGAACGATCTTTGCAAAGCTTCTCCGGCTTGCCGCAAAATACTTAATGGTGGTAAGCGAAACAGTGTTGCACTCAAAACCGAAAGTCGAGATCTGGTTCAGCTTGTGAAGGCGCTCGCAGTAAACTTCATCTGTAAACTCGGGAACGGTTCCTACTTCGTATGCCAGCGCATCGATAATGGAATCGGTTGATCCGTTGGTGATGAATTCTTTGTAATAAAGCGTAAGGCTTTGATCAACCATACGAATGAACGCATCTCCCCCGGTTGTATCTTTTGTTTTGGAATAGGCCGTTGACTGTGCGTAGGCTTTATTCGCAGCGATCATAACGATCAGCAGAAGTACAAGGTGAAGCTTTTTGTTCAATTGCATAGGCTTTTATTGGGTTGTGGCCACTAATTGTCGGGCAAAGTTTAACATGCGCTGCTCTTCGAACTGTCCGGCCATCAGCTGAATCCCGAATGGAAGACCGTTACTGTGCTTTCCGGTTGGAAGGGAGATGGCGGGATTTCCCGTCAGGTTCGCATGAACTGTAAAAATATCCTGAAGATACATCTGGATCGGATCGTTTACTGCTCCGCGCTCAAATGCCGTTGAGGGCGTTGTCGGAAGCAGCAGCATATCGTAACCGGCGAAGATCTCGTTTGTTTTGTTCTGCAAAACACGGCGAACTTTCTGTCCTTTCGTGTAGTAAGCATCGTAATATCCGTGGGAAAGCACGAAGGTCCCGGCCATGATGCGGCGTTTTACTTCTGCTCCGAAGCCTTCGGTGCGCGATCTTACATAGGTGTCTTCAACTCCTTTTGCTTCCGTACTTCTGTGTCCGTAGTGAACACCGTCGAAACGCGAAAGATTGGAAGATGCTTCGGCTGTCGTTAAAACGTAATACGTTGGGACCATGTATTCCAGGTAAGGAAAGCTCACCGGTTCAACAGTGTGTCCTTCTGATCGTAAGCGGTCGAACAGCTGCTGCATGTGCTCCCGGATCTCCGGATCAACACTTTCGCTCATGCCTTCTTCCAGGTAAGCGATCCGTAGTTTTTCCTCGTTCTTCAGCTCCGAGTAAGCCGGCACCGGGCGCGACGTAGACGTGCTGTCCATCGGGTCTTTTCCGGCCATAATCTCCAGCAGCAATGCGCTGTCTTCAATGGAATTGGTAAAAGGACCGATCTGGTCGAAAGAGGAAGCATAAGCAATCAGTCCGTAACGACTGATCCGCCCGTAGGTCGGCTTCAAACCGAACGTTCCGGTAAAAGATGCGGGCTGGCGAATAGATCCTCCGGTATCCGATCCAAGTGATGCGGTACACATTCCTGCCGAAACAGCAACGGCAGAACCACCGGATGAACCACCGGGAACGTGTGTGGGCCGAAGATTGTTCTTAACAGGTCCGTATGCGGAATTCTCGTTGGAGCTTCCCATCGCGAACTCGTCGCAGTTTAAACGGCCTATGATCACTGCATCTTCAGCCAGCAGTCGTTCAACAACTGTGGCCGAATAGAGTGATTCGAAATTTTCAAGGATTCTGGAAGCAGCGGAAACAGCGTGGCCTTTGTAACAGATATTGTCTTTGAGACCGATCACCATTCCGGCGAGTCTTCCGGCATTTCCGGATTTTAATTTTTCGTCGACAGCCTGAGCCTGTTCCAAAGCGGTTTCCCCGAACACTTCAAGAAAAGCATTCAGGTCTTTATTCGCTTCGATTTTTGCCAGGTAGTGACCGACGATATCAACAACAGATTTCCCTTCGGAAAGTGCTTTTTTAACTTCCGTAAACGTAGTGTACATTCGAAAAGAATCAGATTATTTTTTCTCTTCTACAGCAGTTGTTTCTTCGCCGCCTTTGCTTGCGTCTTTGAATTCTTTAATTCCTTTTCCTAATCCTTTCATCAGCTCAGGAATTTTCTTCCCACCGAATAAAAGTAAAACAACTGCCAATATCAAAATGATCTCAAAAGCACCAAACTTACCCATAACTTAATTTTTTACAAATTTAAGGAATTATAAAACAACGGACCGCATAAAAAGAGATTAGCTTTCTTTCCGGTAAATAAGCTGTTCTCCTTCAAATAAAACTTTCTTAAGATCAGGCCATTGTGCCAGGGAAGGAGCCAGGATCTCGACTGCTGATCCGTAGCGCGTTATATTATTGACAACCAATACTTTATTATACTCCGGAAGCGCTTCCAGGTTGCCGTGAACGACCTTTAATTGACCGGTTTCAAAAGTGAACAGGCTGGGCTCGAAGAAATTTCCCTCCAAAAAATTAACAATGTAGGTTTTGGCGTCGATGCGCGTTAACTGGTGTTTTCCACCCTCGCCCACAATCACCTGCTTGTTGCGGATACCGTAGTAAAAACGTTCGTCTTCCAGCAGGCATGGGATCGAATCGCCTTTAACAATCCCGAACAGGTAGCCGTTCCGCACCTGGAGCGTCGGAGATTCGCGCAATTGCTCGCGGGTAATAAAAGCCGTAATGGTCGATACGATGGAAACGCCCGATTCATCAAAAAGGTAAGTCGTTCCGCCGTCATTCTGGTAAGTTCCGAACAAGGCTTTATCCACCTGGCCCACCAGTTTGTAATTCGGTGGCAGCGGATCGGCAAATTGTACTGTTTTTTGGGAAAACGCCGAAAAACCACAGAAAAGTATGCTGATTAAAAGAACTTTTTTCATATCTTATATAAGAGTCGTTGTAATTTTGACCGGACAATGGTATACACATGCCATCCCCTTTCGTTCAAAAATAGAACTTTTGAATACTTATAACACATATCCGATGCAGAAACGCTGGTTTATCCGGGAAACACCTTCCGATCAAGTGATCATGGAACTCGAATCTTCGCTGAAAGTTACACCGCTCATGGCCGCTTTGCTGAGCCAGCGGGAGCTTCATACGCCGGAAAGTGCGCGGACTTTTTTTAAGCCCGGACTTCCGCAATTGCACGATCCGTTCCTGATGAAAGACATGGACCGCGCTGTTGAAAGGGTGGAAAAGGCCGTCGCTGAAAACCAGCACATCATGATCTATGGCGATTACGATGTGGACGGAACATCTGCCGTTGCGCTTGTTTACAGCGTGCTGAAGGACTTTGCCGACGTTTCTTTCTATATTCCCGATCGCTATGAAGAAGGTTACGGCCTGTCGTTTCGGGGAGTCGAAGTGGCGAAAGAGAGAAATGCTTCCCTGCTGATAGCGCTCGATTGCGGGATCAAGGAAATGGAGAAAGTGACCTATGCCAACGAGCTGGGAGTCGATGTCATTATCTGTGATCACCACACTCCCGGAGATGAAATCCCGGATTGCATAGTGCTCGACCCGAAACGAAGCGATTGCGGGTACCCGTTCAAAGAACTGTGTGGTTGCGGCGTTGGTTTCAAACTGATGCAGGCGTGGCTGGAACAAACGGGAAGGCCGGTTGAAAAAGCAATGGACCATCTCGATCTTGTTGCTATTGCTATCGGTGCAGACATTGTTTCGCTGACGGACGAGAATCGCGTGCTCTGTAAACTGGGATTGGAAAAGCTGAACGCAGCTCCGCGCCCGGGAATTCATGCTTTGCTGAAACATGCAGGTAAAGCACTTCCGCTGGACCTTTCGAATGTTGTCTTTATTATTGCTCCGAGGATCAACGCTGCCGGCAGACTTGAAAGCGGAACCCGGGCTGTGGAGCTGCTGCTGGCCACCGATCCGAAAAATGCGGAAAAGATCGCTGTCGAAATAGACGAATACAACCAGAACCGCCGTATTCTCGATGCGCAGATCACCCAGGAAGCTTTGGCGCAGATCGCTGAAGATATCGACTTTGAAGGAAGAAAATCAACCGTTGTTTTCAGCAGTGACTGGCACAAAGGAGTGGTAGGGATCGTTGCTTCGCGACTGATAGAAACGCATTACCGTCCCACGATCGTTCTGACGGAAAGCAAAGGAGTGGCAACCGGTTCTGCCCGTTCGGTTGACAGCTTTAACGTCTACGAAGCGATCCTGGCCTGCGAACACCTGCTCACGCAATTTGGCGGGCACCATCACGCAGCCGGACTGACCTTGCCATTGGAAAATGTAGAAGCTTTCCGGCATGCTTTCGATGCGGTGGTCCGGGAAAGGATGATCAAAGAAGAAGAAACGCCGGAGCTTTTGATCGACCAGGAGATCCGTTTACACCAGCTTTTTCTCGCCGGTGAATCGGCCGGGCAGGTTCCGCGCATCATGAAAATGCTGGAGCACATGGAGCCTTTCGGTCCGGGAAACAACAAGCCGGTTTTCTGTGTGCGATCAGTTTATGCCTCGGCGAGCAGGGTGCTGAAAGAAGCCCACCTGAAGCTGGACATCATGGATCCGGCCAGCGGGATCATCATTCCGGCTATCGGATTTAACATGGCCGACAAAGCGGATTTCGTTGCTGCGGGCTGTGCGTTCGATTGTGCCTTTACACTGGAAACCAATACGTGGAATAATCGGACAACGCTGCAATTCCAGGTACGGGATATCCGGCCGACGGTTTGAACTAAAAGCTAAGGAAAAAGGTTATTTACAGAAACAATTTGTGGTGTTTTTTGATTAGCTAAATTGGTGCAGCAGGATTCTCATCCAGGAGTGCAAGAATGGTCTTCCGCCGCTTAATCACCGCTTAAACTGCGCTATTGCTCCGTATTGTATCCGTCTTGTTCACCTCTTTGATAGCTTACACCTATATGTATGACAGGTGTGGGGTATTGATCCGGCGTACCGGGCGTATCCCGCAAACACCAGAGATCATTTACTGAACCACTATTGTGCTACAGGTGTGGTACGGGTGCGGTACAGGGAATCCAGCAGTATCACAGCGGGATGGTATCAGTGCGCCTTAAGGATGCACCGGAGTATCATCGGAGTAACACCGGGGTTTCACCGGAGTAACAGCGGAGTATCGTATTTGTTTTTGATCCTGGTTTGTCGGCTGACGGATGCTTTAGACGGCGTATTACAATACTACTAATTTTTCCGACGCTTGTCAAGCAGCATCTTTCACTTCTCTATTATGGTCCACGCCATCCTTCCTGACGGATCCTGAAACTCTTCGGAGTCTCCAACTACTACTGTTTCGTGTCAATCTTTTGCCATTATGGCATCGCTGCGGAGTATTTACAAAGGAATATTCCCGTGTTTTTTCTTAGGAAGGACTTCGGATTTGTTTTCCAGCATTTTGAATGCGCTGATGAGTTTCGCCCGTGTTTCTTCGGGAAGGATAACTGCGTCTACGAAACCTCTTTCTGCTGCGCGGTAAGGATTGGCGAATAATTCGGCATATTCTGCTTCTTTTTCTTTCCACTTTCCTTCTTTGTCTTCTGCAGCGGCAATTTCCGATTTGAAGATGATCTCCGCAGCACCTTTGGCTCCCATAACGGCAATTTCCGCTGTTGGCCAGGCGTAGTTCAGATCAGCCCCGATGTTCTTGCTGTTCATTACGTCGAATGCTCCGCCGTAAGCTTTTCTTGTAATAACGGTTACGCGCGGAACGGTCGCTTCCGAGAAAGCGTAAAGCAGCTTCGCTCCGTGGGTGATGATGCCTCTCCATTCCTGGTCGGTTCCCGGAAGGAATCCCGGAACGTCTTCGAGTACCAGCAAGGGAATATTGAAAGCGTCGCAGAAACGAACGAACCGTGCGCCTTTTCGCGAGGAATCGATGTCGAGTACTCCTGCCATTGAGATGGGCTGATTGGCAATGACGCCGATCGAACGTCCGTCGAGACGCGCAAAGCCGACTACGATATTCGGGGCGAAAGCTTCGTGCACTTCACGGAAAGTATCGTCGTCGATCACGCAATCGATCACTTCGCGAATGTCGTAAGGGAGATTGGAGTTATCGGGAACGATCTGCTGGATTTTCGCCAGCTTTTCTTTTGAGAACGGCGCCGCATTGGACTGAGGTGCCAGCTCAAGCGCGTTCTGAGGCATAAATGTTAAGAGGTCACGTACCTGGCGCAGGCATTCCACATCATTTGCAGCGGTGAAATGGGTTACTCCGGATTTCTCTGCATGTGCTTTTGCTCCTCCGAGGTCTTCACTGGAAACTTCTTCGTGTGTTACGGTTTTTACTACGTTCGGCCCGGTAACGAACATGTAGGAAGTGTCTTCGACCATGAAAACGAAATCGGTCAGGGCAGGACTGTAAACAGCTCCCCCGGCACAAGGTCCCATGATAACGCTGATCTGCGGAATTACTCCCGAAGCGCGCGTATTGCGGTAAAAAATATCGGCATAGCCGGCAAGTGAAACCACACCTTCCTGGATTCTTGCTCCTCCCGAATCGTTGAGTCCGATCACCGGCGCCCCGTTTTTCATTGCGAGGTCCATCACTTTACAGATCTTTTCGGCATGTGTTTCCGAAAGCGAGCCTCCAAGCACCGTAAAATCCTGTGAAAAAACATAGACCAATCGTCCGTGAACGGTTCCAAAACCTGTAACGACTCCATCGCCCGGGCTTTTCAGCTTGTCGAGTCCAAAGGAAGTGGCCCTGTGCTCAACGAGCATTCCGATCTCCTGGAAAGAATTTTCGTCCAGCAGCAGGGTAATGCGCTCGCGTGCAGTCAGCTTTCCCTGTGAATGTTGTTTGTCGATGCGGGTTTGACCACCGCCCAGCTGTGCTTTCTCACGTTTCTCAGCTAACTCCGAAGTACGATTGTTCATGTGCTTTTTTTGATGGCTTCAAAGATACTATTTCAGGGCTTTCAACAAGTGAAGAAATTTTTTTCTGTTTTTTTCCGATCCGCGAAATCCGACCATGAACTTATAGCGTAGGTACCAAGGACAGGTTTATGTTTTCGGTATAACTACCGCCTGACATTATTGTTAAATATATATATAATTCAGAATGTTATGAAAACTATGGCTTCCACTACACACGTAATTCCTGAGACAGATCAATTTTATTTTACAAGAAGAAACGTAAAAATCAGAACGATGAATCAAGAATGGAAGAAAATTCCCGGGTTTACCGATTACGAAGTTTCCAGTGATGGAAAGATTCGCTCCTGCGACAGAATGAAAGAATATCGTTCCGGAAGGAAAATGGCTTTAACAGGAAAAGAAAAGCTGTTGCGTAAACATCCTGCAAATGGTTTTCTGATGACTGACCTTATTGACGACAGGGGCAAGCGGAAGACCGTATATCCTCATAAAGTAGTAGCGATCGTTTTTGTGGAAAATGACAAGCCGCGCAAGAAAAAAGTAGTCATGCATATTGACGGAAATGCTGAGAACAATCACATTTCCAATCTTCGCTGGGCATCGGTAAGCGAATCTATTCAGCGTGGTTTTGATCTAGGCATCCGCGACAACTCGGATCTCTGGGAAAAGCGCCGTGCGAAATACGGTCCGAAAGGAGGGAATAAATCCATGGGCCGCCCTGATCCGCTCACCGAAGACGATAAAGCAAAAATCGTTGAGCTGCGAAGAAAAGAGCATTTAACGCTGGCTGTTCTGGCGGATCGTTTTAACTGCAGTATTTCACACGTTCACAAAACAATACAGCAGGCAGAGCTGGTTGAAGCGAAATAAAGACTGATTTTTTATAGTTGAAGCAGGAAGAGCGGCGGTTTTTAATCGTCGTTCTTTTTTGGTGTAATAAGTCACAGGCTCATGCTCATAAGCGTTTGAGCCTTTTTTATTATCTTCGCGCACCCGTTATTACAAGGTAGTGGCGGGATCAAAAAAAACAGGAGACCGATGAGTCGTAAATACCAGGAATACAATCGATTGGATTTGCCGCAGGTGGCAGAGGAAGTGTTAGAGAAATGGAACCGCGAGCACGTGTTCGAGGCATCTGTTTCTATCCGTGAAGGAAAACAGCCGTTCGTCTTTTTTGAAGGTCCGCCTTCTGCAAACGGACTTCCGGGAATTCACCACGTAATGGCCCGATCGATCAAGGATATTTTCTGCCGCTACAAAACGCTAAAGGGCTTCCAGGTGAAAAGGAAAGCCGGCTGGGATACGCACGGACTCCCGGTTGAGCTCGGAGTGGAAAAAGAGCTTGGCATCACCAAGGAAGATATCGGAAAGCTGATCTCCGTTGAAGAATACAACCAGGCGTGCCGCGATGCGGTGATGCGCTATACCGATATCTGGAACCGGCTGACGGAGCAAATGGGTTACTGGGTCGATATGAACGATCCGTACATTACCTATGAGCCGAAGTACATGGAATCCGTGTGGTGGCTCCTGGGAGAATTGTACAACAAGAACCTGATGTACAAAGGCTACACGATCCAGCCTTATTCACCGGCTGCCGGAACTGGGCTTTCGTCGCATGAGCTGAACCAGCCAGGCTGTTACCGCGATGTAACGGATACGACTGCTGTTGCGCAGTTTAAGGTTGCTGAAGGAGAACAATTACCGGTTTCCTCCCCCTTAATCGCCCCCCAAAGGGGGAGAGTAGATACCTTTTTCCTTGCCTGGACGACTACTCCGTGGACGCTTCCTTCCAATACTGCTTTGTGCGTGGGACCTAATATTGAATACGTACTGGTCGAAACATTCAATCAATATACAGGTTTGCCAATCAATGTGATTTTGGCGGCAGATCTTGTTAAAAATCAATTCGGTAAAGGTTTCGAAAATGCTGTTAAAGCTGGAGAAGCAATAGAAGTTGATATAAATGATCTCAATGAAGATGTCGCCGAAATTCCATTATTCCGTGACAATCAGAAATTTGAGGATTATAAATTTGGCGACAAGATCATCCCTTATTTTGTATTCGGTTCTTTCAAAGGCAAGGATCTTGTTGGTATGAAATACGAGCAGCTCCTGCCGTTCACACTTCCTGCTGAGAAACCGGAAGAAGCTTTCCGTGTGATCTCCGGAGATTTCGTAACCACCGAAGACGGAACAGGGATCGTACACATTGCGCCTACATTTGGTGCGGATGATGCACGTGTTGCTGCCGAAGCCGGTGTTCCGGGAATGCTGGTCGAAGACGGAAAAGGCAATACGGTCCCATTGGTGGATCTGCAGGGGCGTTTTCGCCCGGAAGTTGGTCCGTGGGGCGGCCTGTACGTGAAAAACGAGTATTACGAAGAAGGCGATGCCCCGGAGAAATCCGTTGACGTGCTAATCTCTATCTACCTGAAAGAGCAGAACCGTGCTTTCAAAGTGGAAAAATATGTTCACAGCTATCCTCATTGCTGGCGAACTGACAAACCGGTGCTTTACTATCCGCTCGATTCCTGGTTTATCCGTGCTACAAGCGTGAAAGAGCGCATGATGGAGCTGAACGGAACCATCAACTGGAAACCCGAATCTACGGGATCGGGACGTTTCGGGAAATGGCTCGAGAATGTGAACGACTGGAACCTTTCCCGTTCGCGCTACTGGGGAATTCCAATCCCGATCTGGTCGACAGAGGAAGGTGACGAGCGCGTCTGCATTTCCTCCGTTGAGCAATTGAAAGCCGAATGTGAGAAAGCGGTTGCCGCGGGAATCATGAGCGAAAATCCGCTGAAGGACTTCGTTCCGAACGATTTTTCGAAAGAAAACTATGCGCAGATCGACCTTCATAAGAATTATGTTGACGAGATCACGCTGGTATCTTCTACCGGTAAACCAATGAAGCGTGAAAGCGACCTGATCGACGTTTGGTTCGATTCCGGTTCTATGCCTTATGCACAGTGGCATTACCCGTTCGAGAACAAAGAACTCATCGATAACGAAACGTCTTTCCCTGCGGATTTCATCGCGGAAGGAGTGGACCAGACACGCGGATGGTTCTATACGCTGCACGCTATCGCAACCATGGTGTTCGATAAAGTAGCTTATAAGAATGTTGTTTCCAACGGGCTGGTGCTCGATAAGAACGGCGTGAAAATGTCTAAAAGACTTGGAAACGCCGTAGAGCCATTCGAAACGCTGGAAAAATACGGTCCGGATGCAACGCGCTGGTACATGATCACCAATGCGCAGCCCTGGGATAATCTCAAATTCGACGTTGACGGGATTACCGAAGTTCAACGTAAGCTTTTCGGAACACTTTACAATACGTATTCGTTCTTCGCGCTGTATGCGAACATCGACGGATTTACCTATTCTGAAGAGAATGTTCCTGCGAATGAGCGCCCGGAAATCGACCGCTGGATCCTGTCGAAGCTGCACTCACTGGTAGCCCAGGTAGATGAAGCTTATGAAACGTATGAGCCAACGAAAGCCGGCCGATTGATCCAGGAATTCGTTTCCGATCAGCTGTCGAACTGGTACGTGCGCCTGTGTCGCCGCCGTTTCTGGAAAGGCGATTATTCGACCGATAAAATCTCTGCTTACCAGACATTGTATACCTGCCTGGAAACAGTTGCCCTACTCGGTTCGCCACTCGCGCCTTTCTACCTGGACCAGTTGTTTACCGATCTGAACAAGATCAGCGGAAAGCATTCCGTGAATTCCGTACACCTCTCCGATTTCCCGCAAAGCGATGCTTCGCTGATCGATACGGAACTTGAAGCTCAAATGGACATCGCGCAAAAAGTATCTTCGCTCGTCCTGGGACTAAGGAAGAAAGAAAAGATCCGTGTTCGTCAGCCGCTGCAGAAGATCATGGTTCCCGTTCTGAACGACGATTTCGAGAAAAACATCCTGCACGTAAAAGAGCTGATCCTTTCCGAAGTGAATGTAAAAGAGCTCGACCTGCTCGATGTTTCGAACAGCGTTTTCGTAAAATCCATCAAGCCGAACTTCAAAACCATCGGTCCGAAATACGGCAAGCAAATGAAGGCCATCGCTGAGATGACCAGTAAGCTGGAGCAGTCAGAGATTGCAGCTATTGAAATAAAGGCAGGCTGGTCGGGAGAGATTATGGGTGAAAACATAGTGCTCGACTCAGCCGATTTTGAGATCCGTGCAGAAGACATTCCGGGATGGCTGGTTTCTTCCGAAAACGGATTAACCGTTGCGCTGGATAGTAAGATCTCCGAAGAGCTGCGCCGCGAAGGAATTGCCCGCGAGCTGATCAACCGTGTTCAGAATCTGCGCAAAGATTCCGGGCTGGAAGTCACAGACCGCATTCAGCTTACACTGGATACTTCGGCTGAGATCCAGGCAGCTATTGCACAGAACCAGGATTACGTTTGCAACGAAGTGCTTGCAACAGACATCACATTCGGTGCGTTGGGAGCAGACGCACAGCTGATCGACCTGGTTGAGGCCGGTGATGCAAAAATTGGCTTGGTCAAAGCATAATATTTAGTTAACACTGAATGGATTACGGCCGTTCCGATTCTTCGGGGCGGCCTTTTTGCTGCTGTTAAATTCCGGTGTAGTTATTTGATATGCTGTTTTTTTCATACTTTAGGCCCGCACTTACAAACTTACTCTATGCTAAAAAGAATTTCCCCCAAATTTTTAGTAATGGCTTTTGGCGCTTATGCGGCTATAGCTTTTATCGGAGAATTTTCTTCGATCCGAAAATTTAAATGATTCTTTCATAAGTTCCTGTGATCGTTAAATTTATGTACCTAAAACAACCTATTTCTCTTATACAACGTTAAACACCGTGACATGGAAGGAGAGTTCCATGACACTTTTATTAATCAATAATCAATTTACTATGAAAAAAAGAATACTACTGATGTGTTCCTTTGTTTTTATCGGTATGAGTGTAACTTTCTCGCAGGAGAAAGCCTTAAGCACCGAACAGCCGGTACAACGAACAACATCTAAATCGCGAAGCGCTGTTGCCACACAGCCAACGCTTACTGTGGAGCAGATTGACAGTAAGATCGCCACACTTGAAAACGTACTTGTTCAGAATCAGAACGACGCGACTTTCAACAAACAAGCTGTTATTTCCCGTATTGCGGAATTAAAAGCTCGCAAAGAAGAACTAACCAAATAACCCTGACCTATGAAAAAAATAATAATAGCTTCTTTTGTAGGTTCATTTTTTGGATTTACGGCCCTCGCACAAGGGGATAACTGTGCAACTGCTGTTCTGATCACACAGGGAGCAACATGTGTTCCGACGCTTGGAACAACAAGTGGTGCAACTGAAAGTTTACCGGGATGTGCGGCTGACTCTGATGCTGATGATGATGTATGGTACAAATTTGTAGCTACTTCGACGATCGCGAACATTTCAGTACTAGGTGATGAAGTATTTGATGCCGTGGTGGAAGTTTTCTCGGGAAGCTGCGCATCGCTGACATCTATGACATGCGTGGATCAAACCATTGATGGAGAAGTAGAATTAGCAGCTGTTGGCGGTCTTACTGTCGGACAAACCTATTTTATCAGGGTTTATGACTGGTATGCAGGTGAAGCACCTACTCCGGATTTTGCTATCTGTATTACAGAGCCATGTGCCGATCTTACACAGCCGGCCGGTTCAATCCTTGAAACGGAAGCGTGCGGAACAAGCTCGAACGGTGGCTGTCTTGCAACTCCTACTCCTGTTTACCAGGATATTACCTGCGGAGACGTTATCTGGGGTACTTCATGGGCCAATGGCGGCAACAGAGATACAGACTGGTACCGATTCACGGTAACTACTCCAACATCAGTAACTTTTACTGTTAATGCAGAATTTCCGGTAGACCTGTTGTTTGTTAATATCAGCAACTGTGCCAGTCCAGCGGTTATAACGAGCACTTCATCTACAACTTGTGGGCCTACTGCTCTGACCTACAATTTCACAGCTGCAGGAACTTATGTAGCATTTGTAGGCCCTTCTGTTTTCACAGGTTATGTGTGCGGATCTAAAAATGATTACAGTGCTGCACTGACTATGGCTACAACGCCAACAGTACTTACGCCTGCAGGTCCTACTGCGATCTGTGCGGGTGGAAGCGTTACACTTTCTACTACAGGAAGCGCTCCTTTTGCATGGTACAACGGTGCTACGCTTATTCCTTCGGCAACAGGGGCAACTTATGCTGCAACAGCTGCCGGAAGCTACACTGCTGTAAGCAACAACGCAAATGGTTGTGATGTTACTTCCAATGCTTCAACAGTTACTGTAACTCCGTTACAGGATGCAACATTTAACTACACATCATCAACTCTTTGTGAAGGCAGCTCTAACGTTACTCCAACAATTACAACTGCGGGAGGAACATTTACTTCCACACCTGCCGGCCTTGTCATCGATGCTTCCACAGGGGAGATCAATGTAGCTACAAGTACGAACGGATCTTACTCTGTAACTTATACAACAGCGGGAACCTGCCCGGGAACACAGACTAACACTATAACTGTTACCACTGCACCGGATGCGACATTTACTTACGCAGAGGACACTTACTGTTCTGGTGACACCGATCCGGTACCGGCATTCGGTGCAGGAGCAAGTGGCGGCGCATTCACATCGACTACGGGATTGGCAATCAATGCTGCAGGAACAATTGACCTGTCAGCAAGTACAGCAGGAACTTACGTTATTACAAACACTATTGCAGCTTCAGGATTTTGTCCTGCTACATCCGGGACATTCT